>MDSW01150370.1_pt1 | contig 11423 bp, 10 predicted proteins | sample 811171 | NCBI WGS metagenome assembly MDSW01 (sample SAMN05326641, study PRJNA326480) | marine metagenome | isolation source: seawater | place: Atlantic Ocean: North West | collected 2012
AAGCCATAAACTGATCCAGGCCAAACTGTTGGCAAAGCCCAACTAATGTTCATACTAAAGATAGCATCATCATCCATCGTGAATATACCAAAGGTAGAGTCTTTAGTTCCATGACTTTGAAGTTTTTTATCAACGGATTGTGCGAATATTGTTTTAGGGTATTTGCCTTCCATAAGCCATAAAGACATATCCATGCTATGGGTCCCTGAAACTACCATAGGTGTTAGATTTTTTCTCTCATTTGTTCTTCTCACTGTTGCTATAGGCACCATACTATTCATAAAAGCTCTAGTCACAACTGATGTAACATCACCTATTTTATTATCCATTAATTTTTGTTTAACTGCTAAAAACCTTCTTCTAAATCTTTGTGTATATCCTAAGACAGCATCAACATTTGATGACCTAATTTTGTCAAGCACCTCTCTACTTTCATTTAAATCTGTAGCAAGGGGCTTTTCTATAAAAAGTGAAGAGTTTTTTTCTAAAGCAGCCATGATTGGTCCAAAATGATGATTTTCATCAGTAGCTACTATAACTGCATTAACCTCTGGTCTTTTCAATAACTCTGTATAACTTTCTGTAAAAAAATCTGCTTTACAATCATCATGTAATTTATTGCCTAATTCTTTATTAATATCACAAAGACCTATCCATCCAACGCCAGGATAATCCCTTGCCATGATTGCTCTTATTCTACCTATAGTTCCGCATCCAACTACAGCAAGACCAATTTCATTTTTATTTTTCATTTTATTTTCCTTATTTTATTTTAATAAATCATTTTTTATATTTTCTTTTGTAAAAGGCATAGTTCTAATTCTTTCTCCTAATGCATTGTATATTGCATTAGAAATAGCTCCTCCAGTTGGACCTGCAACTACTTCTCCTACACCTAAATAGGGATGACCTGGTTGGTCTATAACATTTGATTTAATAATAGGAATATTATTAAACTCAATAATTCTATAATTTTCCCAATCTTTTGAAATTACTTCTTTTGTGTCAAATTTAACTTCTTCATACAAGCACCAGCTTGCAGCTTGTATAAATCCTCCTTCAACTTGAGCCTTTATCCCATCTTCATAAGCAATTTCACCAGCATCTACAGTGATCCAAGTATTTTTTAAAATAACATCTAATTCGTTATTAATAAATAACTCAACACCTACTGCACAATAAGCTGCAGAATTTTTATATCTAGAAAAAGCGATTCCTCTAGCATGATCAATTCCAATTTTTTCTTTGGACATTTGTTCTTTAAGATCAAACAATACATTTATAGCTCTTTTGTCATTTAAGTGTTTAATCCTTATCTCAAAGGGATCTATATTCATAGAATTAGCTAATTCATCCAAAAATGCTTCTGTAGCTGTCACATTAGCAAAGGCTCCAAGAGTTCTAAGAGCTGATGTTCTTAAAGGTAAGTCATGAACCAAGTTTTTTACCAACCTTTTTTCTTGAAAATCATAGAGTGGATCTAGATTTCTATGAATACCCATATGAGCAGCTGTTTTTGGTGTATGTTTATTTTTATTAAAATTATTATTCATAAATTTATATGAAATAAAATTATTTAATTCTTTTTCTGTAGGTCTTGTAATGTAAGTATCTGAAAAAACTTCATGTGACCAATATACTATATTACCCTGTTGATCAATAGTACCATTAAGTCTATTAATAGAAGCACTTCCATATGGTTCCCAACAATGTTCATCTTCTCTAGTCCATTTCAAAAGAATATGTTTATTTGGCATTTCTTTTGACAAAATTGCAGCTTCAAAAGCAGCATCATCAGCTCCATTATGACCATAACAACCAGAGCCAGGAGAAAAGAATAGTGTAACATCTTCTTCTTTCATTTTAAAAAATTTAACCAGTATTACTTTAAGATCATATAAAGCTTGACTATGAGAATATATTTTTAGTTTTTTATTTTCAAAAATGGCGCATGCACAAGATGGACCAATAGGACCATGCATGAGGTAAGATTTTTTAAATTCACTTTTTAGATTTTTAAAACCTTTTTTTTTTATATTTTTTAAATTAGGAACATCTTCCTTAAATGCTTCACCACCAGTTCTTACATTCAATGTATCTCTATTGTTATTAACTAACAAATCGAATAAACTACCTTGCGATAAGTTTTTTACATTTTCCCAAATTATATAATTTTTTATTAATTTTAAATATTTAACGACTAGAAATTCTTCAGAAGACAAAATAGCGAGAAAAGATCCTTTTATAATTAATTTAATATTATCTTCTTCAAGCTTTTTTAAAATATTTTGATCTATACTAATAAATCTAGAATAATAGTTAGGTGGTCTAATAATTCTTGCATGCAACATATTAGAAAAAGTTAAATCATGAACATATTTATATTTACCAGTAACAATTTCATTAATTGTTTTAATTTCTATTTTTTGCTTATTTTGATATTGAAATTCATTTAATTCCTCTTCTTCCAAAATCTCAGGAATTTCAATATTTATGTATTCTTCAGTTTGACTAAAATCCCAATAAGAAAAGCTTTTATTAGAGACTTTATCTATTACAATTCCATTTTCAAAAATCATATTGTCTTCTGATATTCCTAATTTATTAATAACATAATTTAAAAAATATTTTCTTAGAGTAAAAGAAGCTGCTTTAATTGCACTTCCAGAATGAGGCATTGATAAACTACTTGCTGTTTTTCCTTCATCTGGAGTAAAATCAGTATTTAATCTTATTACTTCAACTTGATTGTAATCTATGCCAGTAATTTTAGAACATATTAGAGCAAGGCTTGAACTAACATGTTGCCCAATATCTATTTTTCCAGAATGGACGAGGATTAAATTATCTTTTTCAAAACTAAACCAACTTGATAATTTTTTGTATGACTGAACACTTGGACCTGATAAAAAACTTTCCATAAATTTAACTTGTCATAATACTTTCTATTGCTTTGAACACAGAAGAATGAGATCCACATCGGCACAAATGTCCTTCCAGTGCTTTAATTATTTGTTCCTTCTTAGGATTTTTAAACTTGTTAAAAAGTTCAGTAAGAGAAATAATAATTCCGCTAGTGCAGTATCCACATTGCGCTGCATTGAATTTTTTGAATGCCTTTTGAACAACATTTAACACTCGATCATTAGAAATTCCTTCAATAGTTGTGATTTCATTATTCTGATAATCTGACGCAAAGATGTTACAGGATAATTTTTTTTTTCCGTCAATTAATATAGCACAACTTCCACATTGTTCTAAACCACAACCTAATTTTGTACCAGTTAAACCAAACTCATCTCTAATCACAAAGATTAATTGTTTATCTTCATGAATTTTTAATTCTTTTGAGACACCATTAATTTTCAATATACATTTAATCTTAGACATAAATCACCTATCTTATTTTCTAACAGACAAATTTAGAATTTTAAATAAATTTTTCAAATGCTTAAAGAACATAAAAGTTCAAAATTTATGCATAAATAAGAATAATTCTTATTATCAAAAAAATTAACTTGAAAAACTTTTAAAAATCACAAAATATTATCATTTATATTTTGGAGGAGATATATGTTAAATTTTTTAAAGAAGTCCATTCCATTGGCTTTGTTGATTTCTAGCGCAATAGCTACATCTGCTATAGCTGGATCTTATACACTTCGTGTTGGCTCTGGTCACCCCGCAGCACCTACTGCTTATGTAACAGGCATGAAAAAAACACTTGTTCCAAACATAAAGAAAAGAATTAAAGCGGAAACAAGTCATAAAGTTAAAATTATTGAGGCGTATGCAGGTAAAATTGCAAAAGTCCATGAAACACTTGAAGCTGTTGAAAAGGGTCTTTTAGATATTGGATCTTACTGTGTATGCTTTGAAGCATCAAAACTTCTCCCTTGGAACTTTGATTATTTTTTACCTTTCACTTCTAGAAATCTTGAAACAACTTGGGCAGTAAAGCACAAAGTTATTAATAAGTTTCCTGCATTAACGAAAATGTTAGAAGATAAATATAATCAAAAATTTTTGGGAATGACTGGATGGGATGATTACGGAATTGGGACTGTAAAACCATGGAGCAAAGCAAATGATCTGAAAGGTGTTAAGATTGTTGCAGCTGGTCCAAATCTACCTTGGGTGTCTCTGTTTGGAGCTGTTCCTGTAACTTCAACATTACCTACTTTATACAATGACTTAGCAACAGGTGTAGGAGAAGGAAATATAATTTTTCCTTCTGCTCAAGCAGGTGGTTTTAAGTTTTATGAGGTTGCCCCTTATTGGAAAGTTATGGGTTTTGGTGCAATGGCGGTAAATATTACTACTATAAACCTAGATACGTTAAAGAAACTTCCACCAGAGGTTGCAAAAATAATTATAGAAGAGGCAAAAGTATATGAAAAAGCGGCTGTCAAAGATGCGCAACAAAGGTATCAAAAAGGTTTGGATGATTTGGTAAAGTTTGGGAAAAAGAGAGGGATAAAGGATCCTGTTACCTATTTACCATTAGATCAACAAAAAATTTGGGCTAACGTGATTAAAGATTGGCCAAATACCAGAGCTCAGGATATTACAAAAGGTTATGGAATTGATGGAGCTGCATTAATGAACGCTTATATGAAAGAAATAGAAGCTACTGGTCATAAGTTTCCAGTGAGATATAAGATAGGCGGATAAAAATTAAAATTCAGTAGACAAAATATGTCTACTGAATTTGTTTTTTATTAATCATTAATGTTTCTTATGATTATTTGAATAAATTTATTTGGAGAATAAAAATGAAAGCTATAACTCTTTCTGGTAGTGGAAGTGGTGTTAAACTCATAGAAATAAACAAACCCTCCCCTGGACCAGACCAATTTTTAGTAAAAGTCAGAACATGTGGCTTAAATAGATCTGATTTATTAGAAACTCAGGGCCAAGATTTTGGCCACACTAGTGGTGAAGCAAAAATTTTAGGAAGTGAATATGCAGGAGAAATTGTAGAAATTGGTTCAAATGTAAAAGATTTTTCTCTAGGTCAGTATGTAATTTGTAGAGGTGGATCTGGATGGGCAGAGTACGCATTATCTCACCCAAGTAGAGCAATTGTATTTAATCCAGAAAAGTTATCATGGGAACAAGCTTGTTGTATACAAGGAAACCTTCAAACAATGCACGATGCAATAGTTACAAATGGAAATTTTACTAAAGGTCAGTCTATTTTTATCCAAGGCGCAAGCAGTGCTGTTGGATTAATTGGACTTCAAATAGCAAAATCTTTAGGAGCTAGTTTGGTCTTGGGTTCATCCACTAATGATAATAGACGAAATAAATTAAAAGATTATGGAGCTGATCATGCAATAGATACTAGTAAAGACGATTGGTTAGAAAATGTTTTAAATTTGACTGAGGGTAAAGGTGTTGATGTTTTAATAGATATGTTATCAGGTGATTATGTTAATAAAAACATGGAAGCTACAAAAATTCATGGATATTTAATTAACATTGGGAGATTAGCTGGTATAAATACTGATTTTAATTGTGACCTTCATGCAAAACGCCGTTTACATTATATTGGAACTACTGGAAGAACTAGGTCACAAGAAGAACATGTTGAAGTAACAAGAAAATGTTCAAATGATTTAGGTAAATTTGTTGATAATGGTGAAATAAGACACGTTATAGATAAAGTTTTCAAATTAGAAGAAGCAAATGACGCTTTAGAAATGATGAATGAAAACAAACACTTTGGAAAATTAGTTTTAAAGATAAGTTAATTTTTAATTTATATTTATCTAGCTGTCCAACCTCCATCAACTAAAACACTTGCACCTGTCATTAAAGAAGACGCATCAGAGGCAAGAAAAACAAATGGACCCATTAGATCTTTTATCTCACCAAGTCTTCCAATTGGTATCATTGAAATTACCTGGTTTTTAAAAGTTTCGTCATTTAAGAATGGTTCAGTCATTGGTGTTTTGATAAATGTAGGACATATTGAATTTACCCTAATTCCTTTGGGCGCTAATTCAATTGATAATGACTTAGTAAAACCCTCTATAGCAAATTTAGTTGAACAATAAGTTGTCCTGTTGGGACCACCTACATGTCCCATTTGTGAGGAAACATTAATTATTGAACCTTGAATATTATTTTTTAACATTTTTGAGACGACATGCTTAGTTAAATTAATCACAGAATTTACATTTAATGTCATAACATATTCAAAGTCATCTATTTTCGTATCAATTAAACTAGAAGGTATATTGGTTCCTGCATTATTTACAAGAATATCAAATGGTCTCTCTTCATTAGTAAACTTTTCTAATTTACTATTATTTGTAACATCTAAAGCCTTATAAGATGATTTTAAATTTAGACCATTGATATAATTAGATAATTTTTTAAGTTCTTCTTCAGTTCTTGATACCATAACTATTTCACATCCTGCTTCAGCCAATGCTATTGAAGCTCCTAAACCTATACCTCTTCCAGCGCCTGTAATTAAAGCTCTTTTATTATCAAGACGAAAACTTGGTGTAGTTGGATAATTCATTTATATCTCCTATTCAGCAGAGGCATAGGGTTTTATATTTCGACCTCCATACCTTCTAATTCTAATATTAGCCTGTTCTCCGTGACCAGAAAAACCCTCAAGAGCACATAATCTAGAACAATACTCACCTAATTTTGAGGACGCTTCATTAGTTAAAACTTTTTGATATGTGCAAGTTTTTATAAACTTTCCAACCCATAACCCTCCTGTATACCTAGCTGCAGTTTTAGTAGGAAGTGTATGGTTAGTTCCTATAACTTTGTCTCCAAATGAAACATTTGTTTTAGCACCTAGAAATAAGGCACCATAATTGTTCATATGTTTTAAGAAATAATCTGGATCTTCTGTCATGACTTGAACATGTTCAAAAGCTAATTTATTTCCAACATCAACCATCTCCTTATAATTCTCGCATAAAACAACTTGACCATAGTCTTTCCATGATATACTTGCTATTTCTGAAGTTGGAAGAACTTTTAATTGTCTATCAACTTCTAATATTGTTTCTTCTGCAAGTTTTTTTGAATTTGTAAGTAATATTGCAGGACTAGTTGGACCATGTTCTGCTTGACCTAAGAGGTCAATTGCACAGATTTCGGCATCAGAAGTATCATCAGCAATAATCAATGTTTCTGTGGGTCCAGCAAATAAATCTATCCCTACTCTTCCAAATAATTGTCTTTTTGCTTCTGCAACAAACATATTGCCTGGCCCTACTATCATATCGGATTTTGATATAGAGCTTGTACCAAGCGCCATTGATGCAACAGCTTGAATTCCTCCTAGGCATAAAATTTTGTCAGACCCTCCAAAATGCATAGCAGCAACTATTGCTGGATGTGGTTGACCATTTTGAGGAGGTGCAGAAGAAGTTATACTTTTTACACCTGCTACTTTTGCAGTAATTACTGACATATGAGCAGATGCAACCATTGGATATTTCCCACCTGGCACATAACATCCTACAGAATTAATTGGAATATTTTTATGCCCAAGAATTACACCAGGCATTGTCTCTACTTCAAGATCTTGAATACAATTCAATTGTTTTTTTGCAAAATTTCTAACCTGTGATTGAGCAAACTTTATATCCTCTAGATCTCTTTTTACTACTTTATCTATTATGTTTTGAATTTCATTATCTTCTAAAACAAAACTTTTAGGTTCATAATTATCAAATTTTAAAGACAGTTCTCTTACTGCTGAATCACCTCTTTTCGTAACATCATCTAGTATATTTTCAACTATTTTTTTTACTTTATCATCTGCTTCAATAATTTCACTTTCTGATTTACCTTCTTTTAACCAAATAGCCATTTTTATTCTCACTTTCTAAAATTTACTAATTTTTATTGATGCAAAAAAAACTTTTCTAATCAAGTATTTTTAAAGAAACAGTCAAGATAAAATACCATTCCAAAATACTAATGGTTCTTTGTTTGAAGATTTAAATTTTGTTATTTGACCGATAAAAATATCATGGTCTCCTCCAGGATATATTGACCATGCTTTACAAATGATTGTAGCAAGAGAATTGCTAATTAATGGATACCCTTCTTCAGTTTTCTCATAAGTAAAGTTTTTAAATTTATCTTCACAAGGGCTTGAAAACCTTTTACATACATCCATTTGATTTTTTGACAAAATATTAACAACAAACCCTTTTGAATTAGTAAAGTCTGAATGGCTTGGTTGAGTTTTACCTAAACACCAAGATATTAAAGCAGGATCAAGGGAAACTGATGAAAAACTATTAACAGTAATCCCAATTGGATTATTTTTAGTATCGATAGTAGTTACAACTGTAACACCTGTAGAAAATTTACTTAATACATTTCGTATATCTTTATTTTTATCAAAATTACTACTAATTTTTGTCATAATATTTTTATTATTAAATAATATTTTCTTTTAACATTAATTATGTATAATAAGAAATTATTAATATATATAAATTGTATCAGGTTAATTGATATTATGTCTGTATCTCTTAAACAACTAAAAGCATTCGTTGCAGTTGCAGAGGAAAAATCATTCAGCTTAGCAGCTGAAAGGTTAAATGCCACTCAATCAGGAATGTCTATGTTAGTTCAAAATTTAGAGTTAAGCATTGGAAAAATATTAATAAATAGGATTCCTGGTAATATGCATCTAACTGAAAGTGGTAAACAGTTTTATGAGTCTTCCCTAGATATTTTAAAACTGATGGAAAAAGCACTGTTAAATACAAAAGATGAAACTAGAGAATTAAAAGGGTTAATAGAATGTGGATTAATGCCTACTTTTACAAGATCAGCCCTTCCAAACACTCTTTCAAGATTTTTAGAAGAAAATCCAAAAGTTGAATTCAAAATCACAGAGGCATATTCTGGTGTATTAGAAGAAATGGTGAGGTCAAATAAAATAGACTTTGCTATTGTTCCATCAGTTAAAAATTCTTTTGGATTAAATGTAAACTTTATTTCGCAAGATATTAATATTCTTGTAAGTTCAAAAAAGTCTAAGTTTGATCATCTAAAACCGGTAACTCCTGAGATTTTAAAAGAAAAAAAAGTTAAAATTATTTTACCCAGTTCTGAAAATTCTAGACGTATTGCGATTAACGAATATTTTTCAACACATGGGATAAATCCAAGCTCAATTTTAGAAATGGATGCTATGATTGGAACATTAGAAATGGTATCAACGACTGATTGGTGCTCAATACTACCTGCAACTTTGTGTGATTTGGATTTTAATGATAATAAGAGAAATCTATCTCCAATTGATTCTCCAAAATTAATTACTGACTATGTGCTGATAACTTCTGCAAGTAAAGAATTAAGTGATGTAACAAGATTTTTTATTAAAAAAATAACAGAAGAAATTAAAAAAATTAGTCAGAATATTAATCTTCAAATAAATAGATAAAATTATCTATTGATTGTATATTTATTATATGCGTATATCAAAATAAGGAATATGAATTTTTATGGTTAAAAAATTGTCTGAAATTTTGCAATCTATTGCAGCAATATGGTTGGTATTTGTTGCCTTTACAATATTTGCTGAAGTTGCTTTCAGAAATTTTGGTTTATTCCTAGGGGCTGATCAAATTGTTCAAAACTCTGTGCCTGCAATAGTGTTTCTTCAAGTTCCATTTGCGATTGTTTCAGGTACAATGCTCCGTACAACCTTGATCTATGAATTCTGTTCAAAGAATGGAAAAAAAATAATTAATGTTTTATCTTTTGCCATTGGAATAATGTTGTTTATTGGAATATCAGTTGGTGGTTGGACTGATATGATTAAGGGTTGGGAAATAAGAGAGTATCAAGGCATTGGAGCCATTGAGTTTCCTGTTTATATTGTAAGATCCGTAATTATTTTTGCATCAATAATGATAGTCTTTATATATTCAATCTTAATATTTAATGAATTCAAAAATAAAAATGACTAATTACTGAGACTTATATGGAAATTGATTTAAATGTTTTAATGTTAATAACTTTGTTTGGTATGCTATTAGCTATTTTTGCTGGTGTTCATATAGCACTTGCCCTTGGTGCTACGGCAATGATAGGAACATATTTTATTTTTGAAGATGCATATATGGCAGCTAGTCAAGTAGGTGGAGCTGCTTATGAACTTATACGAGATCATATTTTTATGACTATTCCTTTATTTGTTTTGATGGGAGACTTTTTATCAAAAAGTGGTGCTGCAGCAGATCTATATAATTTAATTAATAAAGGACTTAGAGGTGTTCCTGCAAGGTTGGGTGTTGCGACAGTAACAGGAAACGCTGCATTTGCAGCTGTAACTGGAACATCAATTGCATCAGCGGCAGCATTTACTCGAATTGCATGGCCAGAAATGAAAAAAGCTGGATATAATCACAGTTTTGCACTAGGTTCAATTGCTGGAAGTGCTTGTTTGGGCATGTTAATACCTCCTAGTGTTTTATTAATTGTATGGGGTATTATAACTGAAGATTCTATTGGAAAATTATTCGTCGCAGGCGTTATACCCGGTATATTACTGGCCATTTTATACGCTCTCTATAATTTAGTTAAAGCTAAATTAAATCCAAGCATAGCCCCAGAGCCAGACAAGGTAGGAATTGATACTAATTTAAATAAAACAGAAATATATTCAGGTTTTTCAATAATTGGATTAATAGTATTAGTTTTAGGTGGTATATGGGGTGGTTTTTTCACAGCCACCGAAGCAGCTGGTATGGGTGCTATTGCTAGCTTTATTATTGCTCTTTTTAAGGGAATGAGACTTAAAGGAGTAATTGAGTCAATTATCGATGCTGGAAAAACGTCTGCGCCAATAATGATTTTACTAATTACTGCAGGAATGTATTCTAGATTTCTCTCATTATCAGACATTAACACTATTATTATTGATGCTATTAGCTCTGTTGGTATGAATGAGCTATCCGTTTTATTAATGATGGTTTTAATATGGCTGGTTTTAGGAATGCTATTAGACTCTGTGTCTATCATACTTTTAACTGTACCTTTATTTATTCATTTGGTGCCTGATGTAAATCCATATGCTTTTGCAATTTTTGGAATTTTAGCTATTGAAGCTGGATTATTGACACCTCCATTTGGTTTGATTGTTTATACAGTAAAAGGTGTCTTGTCGGCAAGCAATGATAATATAAAACTAGGCACAATATTTATGGGATCAATACCATATTGGATAATGATGTTATTTGTTATGTCCCTCATTTACTTTTTTCCAGAGTTAGCTAGTTGGCCAACACAATTTGTGTAACTTTTATTTTAAAATAAACATTTTCATGTTAGTCTCTGTTTATTAACGGAGGACATATATGTTAAAACTTTTCAAAAAGTCTATTCCACTTGGATTATTAATTTCAGGTGCTATAGCA
>MDSW01196436.1_pt1 | contig 11423 bp, 15 predicted proteins | sample 811171 | NCBI WGS metagenome assembly MDSW01 (sample SAMN05326641, study PRJNA326480) | marine metagenome | isolation source: seawater | place: Atlantic Ocean: North West | collected 2012
ATTTCTTCTTCTGATTTATTCTCAGCCCACATTGTTAGTGTTTTGATTTGAACTTCTTTAGCAAGATTAGTTTCTGAGATTCTTTTTGCAGTAAAGCCCGTCATAACGAATTCATCTTCATCAAGATATTCTCCATCTTTCCATGTAATCAATCCTGCATTTCTATTCTTTGTTGTTCCTACTCCTAGAGTTTTGAAGTATTTCTCAAACTCAAGAGTTACAGGGTGTTCTTCTAAACCTAAGATATTAGGAAAAATCTTTCTAACTTCTTTGTTAAGATGTTCAACTGTTTCTTTGGCTTTTTCAATAGAATCAATTTCAACATAGATAGAATCTGTATGACCATATACTACTTTCATTCTAATCCTCTCACTATAAATGCTGCTTCTCTAATTGCTTCTCTAGCACTAGCAGTAATACTAGCGGCTAAATCTACATCAGCCCAACCAAATCCCTGATACGCAATGATACCGTAGAATGAAGCCATTAATCTTTTAACGGCTAATTGGTTATTGTTCCACTTATTGTATTCAGATTTATCAGAAGCATTCTTCATGTTTCTTTTGTATTCATTACGAAGTTCCTTTAATTCTAAAACTGCTCTAGGAAGTAATCCTAATTCATCTGTTTTGTAATATAACATATGAGTTTTAGTTACTTCTGAGAAATCTTTTGGTGTTAGAATATTAACTGCAAATTCAGTTGGTTCAGCAGATTTAGTTTCCCAAGAAATATTCCTAGCAATCATCATTGAAGGATATAGACCTGCGAAATCAAATGCAGCAACCCCAAGATGAAGACCATTTGTGTTTTCACTTAATGGGTCATACACCATTGCGCCTTCATAATCTACTCTTTCTTCTTTAGAACCTGTTGGTGCTTTCCATGAAGCATTACGCATAAAGTAAATACTAGCCATATTACTCGCATAGAAGCAAGCATCAAAAGGTGCTTTTAGAAGCCGTTGTAGAGACAAAACTGCATCGGTAGTGAAGTTTTCCTCATCTATCTTTACAAGCAGTTCTACGTCCTTCTGAGCATACTCTAGGTATGTTACTGTATCTTCTAACCAACCCTTAGCAAAGAATTCATTCTTATCAGGGAATTTTTCACTCACTAGTTTCTTTTGCCCTAGTAAAGTTTCAGCAACATAGTCTAAAGCCAATGAAGGTAATGTTCCTCTTTGAGCATCATTCCATTGTCTTTCAAAAACGTGTTCTAAGGCTAAACATATTCTACCTTTTATCGGTTGATAGATGGGTGAATAATTTTGTACCTTCTTACTCATTTTTGGTTTGTTTTTCCAATATACTCCTGATACTTCATTGAAAGGTGATAGTCTTCTAGCGTCAAGACCATTGAATACCATTCTTTCAATTAACTTAGGTAAATCGAACTTCCATCCAAACCATGAAATTAACATATCAGGATTCATTTCTTCTACATCTTCTAGAAAAGCATTAAGCATTTCTTTTTCACTTTCAAAGATACGAACCCCTTCGTTACGAGAAGGATATGTGAATAAAGGTAAATTCTCTCTTTCTTCATCAGTTGCTTGATAGTGAGGAAACCATACATAGGTTGTATATTTTCCAAACTCTTTTGTTTCGTAATCAGGATTAAACATATCCATAGGGTCTTTTGGTAATTTTTCACCAAAGTTATCATACACAACAATACAAGTAATTGCTCCTTCATAGTCATGGTCATCAGATACCCATTCCATATCCCAAAACCATTTACGCATTTCATATTCAGGCATTTCTTTGATTTCATCAACTGCGTATCTGTAATGATATCTTACATCTGCTTCATATGTTTCACCAAAAGTTGCTTGTAATTTTCTAGCATACTTAGGATTATTCGGTCGCCACATTACTTTGACTAATTCTTGACCTTGAAGATTGTGATAATCTCCTTCTTCGTATGTAAGATTGACTTGCAACTTTCCTAAATTATCCTTAATGTGAGCAGTAAGCGGTAAGTTGTTTTTCTTCTTTACAAAGAAATAAGGCCGAAATTCATTATGACTTATTTCATTATAATTCACATTGTTATTTTCACGCCAACTTAATCCTATACCATTTTCTGTTTCACAGATTATCATTTCAATTCACCGAAATATGTGGGGCTTTCAAGATAAACCTATCATTCTGAACAAAGAATAAAGGAAATTCATCTTTCAATTGTATGAATACTGCATCATCTGTTCTAGAAAAGAACTTATTCACTTGACCTGTAAACGACACAGTAGCGGGTTCTCCCTTAACTTGAACATCAGATGTTAAATTAACTGAACAAAATTCTGTAGCATTATTATGAATACTACTAGAAAGAATTATTTCTCCATCAGGATGAATATCAATTTTGTAAAGAGAACTTCCAATTGCATCACATGATTTGATAGCACTATCTAATGTATCAGGACTAATATGAATCATTGCTTCTAATGTAGTATTACTAAATTCAATAAATTCTGCATCATTAACATCAACAGTTGAATCAAGATTAACATTCGACAAATATTCATTAAATGAAATTAGTCTTGCAATCATGGCTTCTGTAGGATGATTCAAAGTTTTACCATATTTGAAGGTAGATTTACCATCAGATAAAGTAATGAAATCATCAACAGTAATTGCAATATCTTCTTCCATATTTTTGATGTAGTTCAACATCTTACTAATAGAAGATACAAACATAACATCATTTGTTGATTGACCTGCAATAGAAATACAACAACCTGTTGCAGCATCGGCATTGTAGATATCTACAACACCGTTGCCACAAACAAAGGTTGCGTAATCACTAATTTCATATTTTTTGCTAGTTGAACTAACAAAGTATTTTCCTGAAAGTTTGATGTCTGTTAATGCTTCTGATAAAATCTTTTTAGATAATCTAATCATATATTTCCTTCCCTTAATTCAGGGATTCCATACCAAGCATTCTTTCCATTTGTTGAAAAGATAACCCATTCTCTACCTACTAGGTCAGAATTGGTTTTACTTGCTTGTAACTCAGCAATATACTTAGTTTCTTTACCCTGTTTTATTTTATTAATATGTATCATTTGTATGAATTTAGCGGGTGTTGATTTGTGCCAATCAGGAACTTCTCCGACCGGAACAGGATTAACAATATCACCGTAAACAGATTTCATATGTGTTATCAAAAATCTATCTGCTTTCAATGCACAAAAGGTATCTAGTAATCTGTTGTAGATATTGTTTCTAATCTTCCAATCGAGAGGCTTAACCATAATAGAATCTGTATCTAGAACGATACTACCATCTCTCTTGCTGCTCTTTACAAGGTGTTCTCTAAGAACATCTCCTGAGCCTTCATAGACCTTATCTACACCATCGAGAACAACTGCCTTAACATGACCATTCTCAATATCTTCTTTTACTAAATCACAAAATGCGTGTGCGGAATCAAAGGTTTCCTGCCAATTAGTAGTTCCATCAGGATTCATTTCTACAGGGTTGAAAATAATAATACTTTCATCTCTATCATGTGCTGAATCCCATGTAGGTTCTGCCCCATTGTCGAAGTCGAGAACATAAATTTTCATTCCCTTTTCTTTTTCTTCGTCAGTTCTACAGTCTAATGCTAGACCTGTTTTACCTACCTTTGGGTTTCCGGTAATAGAACAAAGTAAAAATGCTCTATCACGCTTTTGCCTTTCACTAATTTGAGAAAGAATTTTCTTCTTCATCAAATCATATTTGTTTTCGGTTATTTCTTTTTCGCTTACTGCTTCATTGTTTTGTTTTTCTTTCATTTCTTTCCAAGACATATTTATCACCATTTTCATTTTCTATAATTTCAAAATGTTCTAACTCATATGTTGAGTTTACTATTTCTTCAAGTCCGAGTTCCGATACAATTAATCTAATTTCTTTAGAATTCTTGAAATGGAACTTTAGCCAATATTCTCCGGTTTCAATGTTCTTTCTCCAAGTTAGAAAACTAGGTTCTTTTAACTTGAAGGCAAAACTTGAACCCCAAATAGTACCATTTGAAATCAAGTAACTACTGAGAGTTCCGTTTGGGTTTGTCTGATAATTCATTCAAATTCCTCAGTCAAAGAACCAATCAGAAGTTTCTTCTTCTACAAAGTCAATCTTTTCAGGACTTCCACCTCTAGCATCTAGAACGAAAATACCATTTACGTTAATTGTAGGAGATTGTAGATTACCCATATCATCAGTTGATTGTGATGTTCTACCAACTATAATTACATTAGAACCGATACCAAAATCAATATCTATGTGTTCAGGAATCCAACAAGTAGTTCCACTCCAACCATCACTTTCAAAGTCGAAATCAGTATTCAAATCATCTAGTGTTAGAATACGATTACCATTCTTTGTAGGAGTCATGTTGATTGCGGTAACATTACCATCTGTAAAGACGAATCTATCAGGGTAAATCTTACTAGATACTTGACTGTGATATCTATCCAAATCAACTAACGGAGAGTAATTATCTACAGACAATTCCATTATTTCATCTTGAATAACATATGATGAAGTATCAACGTATTCTTCATCTTCTGTATTCAAGTCTGCATTATACACTAGAGATTCTAAAGTTGTGTTAGTTCCACCGTGAATCTTTGTATCATCGTTTGAATTTACAATACATAAGAAGTGTACGAATTGGAAAGTCTTTGGTGCAAAGTATTTACTTGAAATACCCTTGTAGTTAAAGAAATACTTACCCTTCTTTCCATCTACTTCACCAATGAAAACTCCACCACGCCTATATTCTTCTTTAGGTAGTGGCTTACCGAAGTTAGCATTAGGATTAGTACCATACATTCTAACTGAATCTAGAGGAACAATGTAATGTCCTGAATCAATTTCAACATGATTGTTTGGTAGTTCTTTCATTATCTTGTTAGATTCTACACTATCTTTCATCATTCTACCCTCAAATGTTCCATCAGGTAAACTTCTGAATATTGCAACTTTTCCTAAAGTGAAAGTCATATCTGCATCTCTACGATATTCGTTTACTATTCTATCTCGTTGCATAGCCATCATATCTCTAGCATCTTCTAGGGAGATAAAGTAACCAAAGGCTTTCTTGAATAAGCCGCCACTACTTTCTCTTACTGTTCCGTTCTTCTGTGCGTTTCTTACGCTGCTGAAATATTGTCTCCAAAGACCTCTCGCTAAAAGAGCGTCTTGCTCAGGGTTTACGTTATTCTGAGAACAAATCTCATCAAACTTAGCCTGAGCATCTTCAAGGCTCATTTCTAATATTTCCGCCGCTTTCTTTATTTCTTCTGTTATTTCATTTTGCATTTTATCGCTTCCATTTTTTTCTTTGGTTTCCTTTAAGCCATTTGCCCTATCATCCAAGAAGCCAAAACCTTTGGAGTCATGTTCCCACTTCTCCATTCTGCTTCTCCAATAATTCTCAAAAACTTAAATTTTTGAGTATGGGAAATATCTGTTTTACTAACTGTGTCGTGTAATCCAACACAAATAGTTTTCATATCGTATGAATCGTAAATCAAATTATGCACCTTCTCTAAAGCATTGTGATGTTTATTTTCTATTAGTAATTCTATTATTTCAGTAAAGGGTTTCAAATTCTTGTTGATTTGATTTTCAAGCGAGGACTTACTAAAACACGCAGCCTGTAGTTCAGTAAGCCCTCGTCTCATGTCTCCATGTAATGACTCTATGAACATTTCCAATTCTTCATCGGAATACTTATTCATTTGTTCTGAAATGAGAACATTACGCATCACTTCAAGCATAGCATCTGCATCTAATCTTTTGAATTGATAGTTAGCACATCTCGATTGAAGTGGATGAATGATTCTGAATCTTTCATTACAGGTAATGATGAATCTACAGTTTGACGAATAACGCTCCATGATTCTCTTTAGAGCATTCTGAGCATCCTTAGTCATACCATCCATCTCATCAAGTAAGATAATCTTGAAAGGAACATCACCTACTTTCGATGTAGAGGCAATGTCCTTTATTTGGTTTCTAACTGTTTCCAACTTTCTATCATCAGACGCATTGATTTCTGTAAAATTCATTTTGAAATCTTCACCTAACATTTCTTTTGCTAAAGCAGTAGCAGCAGCAGTTTTTCCTACTCCTGCTATTCCGAATAACAAAACATTAGGCATATCTCTTTGGATAATCCAAGATTGTGCATCTAATGTAAAACTAGGTTGTCCTATTATGTCGTTTACTTTTTGTGGTCTATATTTTTCAGTCCATAGCATTTTAATTCATCCATTTTTCTAAAGTTTGTATTGGTATTATTGGGTCTGTTTTCCTTTTCCGCTTTTTCTCTCCCAATTTTAGAAGGCGGTTTTCTGTGTTATCAACTCTCGATTGAACATATTTTCTAAATTGTTCATCTTGAATTAAGTCATCAAAGAGATGTGGTGGAAATCCAATTCTCTTTGCTATCTTTGGTTTGATAGAATATGATTTTCTAGTAGGCATTTGCATCTTTCTATGCAATCTACCTTCGTGTGCATAGGCTAACAATTCGTAAAAGTACGTAGCATTCCATCTACGCTTTACAGAATAATCTACGAATGCTAGTTTGTTTGGGTGTAGATTAGGTACTAACCAACTCAATATCTGAACATCGGGTGGTTTAGTTAGTAGAAGCATTTGAGATACTTCTTCTCTATCGGCATTCTTTAGATATTCACGCACCATTGAAAAGGTATCAATATCATAGTTTCTAGGCTCTTGAGAACGTGGGGCTATAGATTGTATATCTTCGGCCATTGTTCGCTTTGTGCAACGTTTTAGAGTGCATAAAGACATGATAGATTTAGGTACGTCCTTTTGATTATCAGAAAGAAGAACCGTTTGACCTCTATATTCAAGCATAGCCTTTCTGATAATATCAGTTTTAGGTTTGTAATTAACTTCATCAATCACTAATCCCAAACTATCATCTAGACTGAAATTATCTAATTCTTCTATTTCATTAGCATAGAAGAATATATGATTTTCAGAAACGAATTCAAGTGCTTTTGTTTTCTTTTCTGTGTCTGTTTTCCCTACTATTATTATTGGTTTATTTTGTATGTGTTTTTTTGTTGTTTTTATTAGGCTCATCTTCGACCCTCACTTCTAATATATCATCGTATTTTGCTCCACAACTACAACTAATTTTCATTATGAACCATTTCAAATTGTTTTCATTATATACTCCTGCTTCATAGCCAAATGTTGCACCACCACATTCTCTACAACCTAGAAATAATCTATTGACTGTATAATGTTCTATGATTTCATCATCTGTGGCTTCTTCTTTTGGCTCGCCCATCATTACAGATAATTTACAAATGTTGCATAGTCCTTTTTCAACTTCATTTAGATTACATCTAGAACAAAGCATCAGACCAACTCTTTTATTCTTAGAATATCTTCAAACCCTTCAAGAGATAGATGTTTTCCATTATACACAATAGAAAATATTCTGATGAAGTCATCCCATTCTACATTTGAATTATCTAATTTAGGTGGTAAAATATCTAAAACCTTTCCAATTTCTGAGTTTTTTGTTATTTTCAGTATTGGTTTAGGGCGTGTTTTACTTTCACGTTCTTTCAACGTAGATGTTATTCCGTGTTGCAAAAGTGTTCTTTGTAATGAAAGTAAAAAGTTCTCATTACCTCTAAAGGAAATCTTTAGCCTAACCCTATAACCGATACTACTAGCATCGTTCTTAGTGATATTACACTCAGGTTTAGGACATGAGATTAGTATTCCTTGAAGCATCTCCTTGCTGAACATTGTAACGACTGAACAATTTTTGGCTTAAAATATTACTCTATATCACCTGTGTATTCGGGGTGATTCTTAGGTAAATATTTTCTACGGCTTTCCATTTTGTTTTTGAAAGTATTACCGATATTCAACGCTGCTTTATGGAAGCGTTTCTCGGCTACTTTATCTCCTTCGGGAACTCCCTTCTCTTTGATTTCTCTTAGAGTTACAGAAAACTGTCTATCAGGATTGTAACCACATTCGGAGATTGCTTTTATGATTTCAAATTCTGCGTGTTTTACACTACCAAATCTCATATGAATCCCTTCTCCATTGTTCTTTGTGAAGTTTGACCTTTTCTTAAGTTGTAAAGATGGGATATTTCATCGGCTTCATCTTGCGATTCTAATACCATACCCTTTTCCCAACCCAATGTGATTGGTGCTTTATCCATGAATACCCATAAATGAAATTGATTACTAGTATCAACCATTCTAGACATTGCAGGATATACTTCTACTGCTTCTTTTTCCTCACCACAAATTTCGTTTTTGATTCTTTGTAAATCTCTCCAATCATGGGCTAAATGATTATTGTGATTATTCTTAATCGAAAGGTGTGTTATCGGCATATCATATTCTTCTGATACATCATACTCTTGAACAATGTATCTACTATTTATCCAAATAGCAATAGGTGTTGGTAGTGGTTCTTCTCCATCAGGTTTTTTAGAATTAATATCAACCATAAGTTTAGAGTAGTCCTTCAACATCTTTTTGTTCTTAGTAAGTTCAGTCCATTTAGGTTTAATCTTCACTAAGAAGTCTATCAGTTCGTTTGGATTACCACCAACCGGAGAAGATACAGTTATGATAGGAATTTCTGTTTTCTTTTTCCATTTTTTACTCATGTTTCTTCATCCTTTTCTTTGCAATTTTACGCGTTGTTCTTACCTTTGTTAAGTATATCATCTCACTAATAATACCGGAAACACAAAGGAATATAAAAAACGCAGATATTATTTGACCGTTTTGAAATAAAAGTTCTAAATTAGAATCTGTAGTTTGTCTGAGTTCTAATTTAGTTGCATTGAATAATGCTAATCCCGAAATAAAAAGACCTATTCCATAGGTAAAGGTTCTAGTAAATATATTAAATTTGAATTTATTACTCATCTCATCACCACCCATTTACAACAAGTATCTGCATTAGGTGTTCTAACTCTAAGGTTTAGAGATTTACCACAAACTTCACAGTTCATCTAGCCATCTCCTTTTTTAGTCTTAAACATCTAGCACAAGTTGTAGTCCTTTCTGACCTAACGTGATTAACTAATTTTTTACAAGTATTACATTTGTATTTTCTCATACTTTCACCGTCTTTCTCATAGTTGTCGCTACAATTTTTAGAACATCTTTTCTATCGTATATGCAAAGCATACTGTTCAGCAATTTTTCTCTTTCTTGTGCTTCTTCTTTATTTAAATCATTGAAATAGCCATGTTCAATAGTTCTATATCCTTTAATATCTTTAGTGCATAAAACTATTTGATATTTAGTCATATCATTTTTCATGCGTTTATAATAAAAAACAAATTTATCATTTTCATCAAAAACTTCTACTAAATCCTCAACTGCTTCTCTTATTTTGTTTATACTGTAATTACCTAATAAGTTATTTTTATCCATTATATCATTTCCTTTACATCTTCTAATGTGTTACAATCTGTCGGGTATTTATCGTCTCTAATTCTGATAAATCTTGGAAATCTTAACCCGTATGTTCCATCTTTATTTTGTGTTACTAAATCTGCCTCAACTTCTACTACTATTCTAGGAAGAACATAAAAGACCTCTTTAGCATATTTATCTACAATTTTTCTCAATTCATTTGTTAAAAAGAATAATTGTATTTCAGTAAAGCCTAACCCGACTTTACCTATTTCCGTATATCCATTATCACTTACAACTGAAATACCAAAACTACTCATCACTTGAGAGTTTTTACCTGTACCATATTCAGCAGAAGTGATTACTACATCTAGATTAATTCTAGTTGGTTTGTGCTTTAGAATAGAATTTGTCCTACCTGATTTATACTCGCTATCTAAATCCTTAATCATAATACCTTCATAACCACCTGATATTGCGTAATTATATGCAGTATCAATATCATTACTCAAAAACTCAGTAATATATTCGTCATCAAAGTTATCTTTGAGAATACTTATTCTCTCACGGTATGGTTTTTCGATACATGATTCTCCATTGAAAGATATTACATCGAATATAATCAATTTAACAGGGCAATCTCTAATCGCCTTTTCTTTATCCTTTGAATGTACTCTTGTTCCTAACTTAGAATGAGGGGCAGGATTTCCTTGAATATCTACAGGATAGATTTCAGTATCAATAATAAAACTACCATTCCAATCAACTCCTTCAACAATATCAGTAAATTGTTCTGTAACAATCTTACCTTTACGGTTGAAAACAGTCATATCTCCGTTATCATTTCTATGTAATTGATATCTATTTCCATCATACTTGATATCAACTGTATAATTTTCAGGAAGATTATTGTTCAATTTCTTAGCCAAAGACGGCTTAATGAATGTACAATAATCTAATTTCATTGGTGGGATTTTACCTGATTCCAAATAAGTAACAATACTTTTCAACGAATTGTATCTTGAAAACTTTACAATATCATGTTGAGGATAATACAAATTCAACGCCTTAATCAATGTTGATTCAAGTATTCCGTTATTGGGTGTTCTAGTCCAATAACGAATAAACCATTTCATTTCTAATCCCGAAAGTTCACTAAAAAACGAATCAAACTTATCGAATGAAGATGAGTCTAACTTTGAACACACCACATTCAACATTTGATAAAATTGTTTTATCGTGTAATTGGAATAGTCTGAATCATCACCTACGAATTTCCATACACCTTGTCCTAAATCCCCATCCCATATTTCCTGACTAGTAATTATTTCATTATCAAATACGTTGAGAGATTTAGCAATCCATTCTATTGCTCTTTTAGAGCCAATATTGTTTGGTGGATAATCTAGACTGAGAATAGAAATCAAACTAGCCTTATCTTCTGTGCTAGTTAATAGAGAACCTAATCTCTTTATTTTCTCAGTTGGTGTTCGGTATTCTATTGATTCACAAAACCTAACAAAACTACTCAAATTCATGGTTTCCACCAAAGATAGTATCTAGAGAATCATAGAGAATCTTTGCTTCTTCCATGTTTACTCTAACTCCTTTCTTAGTTGGATTTCCGTTTGAGTTCCAACGGATATCTACAACATCTATTTTCCAATAGTTTCCTATTTTTACTATTAATTCTTCATTTGCGTTTCTTGGTATTCTTACTAATATTCTTTCATTCTCCATGCCAACCATTCCTAAAACTCTTGTAGTCTTTTAGTGATTTGAAGTATCTAGGTGATTCCCATTTGTCTACTCTATTTGCTACCCAAATAACTCCACCTAGACTACTAATTTTTACAATTTCATATTCTTTTTCATCAACTTGAATCATGTCTTCTGTTTGAACATCGGGTACTAAACCATAGTGCCTTGATAATTCACTTGCAACAGAAGGCATATTTTCTGCAACATATTTGATAATCAA
>MDSW01023181.1_pt1 | contig 11421 bp, 9 predicted proteins | sample 811171 | NCBI WGS metagenome assembly MDSW01 (sample SAMN05326641, study PRJNA326480) | marine metagenome | isolation source: seawater | place: Atlantic Ocean: North West | collected 2012
AAGACAAGGTCTGAGATTTTCCATTTTATTTCAACAATAGCTCCGCCATTGATAGAATTTTCAAAAGTTAATATCGCTTTTTTTCTTTCTAGCAAAGTTTTTCCTATAAAAGTTCCCAAGCCTAAACCTGATTTAGCTTTAGAAATTTTGGATTTAGTAGCTATATATGGTTCTCCAATCATATTAATAATATCTTTTGGATAACCTGGACCGTCATCTTGAATTATAATGGATAAATATTTATTATTTTCATTTTCTAAAATTATATTAATTTCTTTTTTTGCAAATTTTACAGCATTTCCCACGAAATTACGTATACCATATGTTATTTCCACTGATCTTCTTACACCAATTTTTTTTGGGGCTTTGGTAATATCTAAAGTGATTTTCTTTTTAGATATTTCTTCAAAGGACTTTGTGATTTCAAAAAGTAAATCTTGTAAAGTGACATTTAAAACATATTCGTCATCAACAATTTTTCTCTGTGAAATTCCCTTAAGAATATCTCCACATCTTTTTACTTGTTCCATTAATAAATTAATATCATCATTAAACTTGTTATCTTTTCCAATTTCTTTTTTTAATTCCTTTGCTATTACAGTTATTGTAGAGAGTGGGGTGCCGAGAGAATGTGCTGCTGCTGCTGCTTGGTGTCCGATAGAATCCAGCTCATGTTCTTTTGCCAAAATGCTCTCCAATTTATTTAGTGCGTTTCCTCTTTTTCTTGCTTCAAAACCAAAACGAAAACCAAAATAATTTAAAAAAATAAGAACAATGATTAAAGATACCGGTATTGCATAAATATAATAACTTGGAACATGAAAATGAAGATCACCAGGATGCGGTAAAGATAAATAGTTAAATGTAAGTAATATTAATGAGATTATAGTAATTGTTGTTAAAAAATATGTGCTTGTTAAGTTCAACAATGTTGATGAAATTATCGCAGGAACAATTACAAATATAATAAATGGGTTAGTTACTCCTCCGGTAAGATAAATTAATATAGACAACTGGATCACGTCATAAAGTAATAGAATAGTAGATTCTATATTGCTAAGTTGTTTTTTTTTAAAGTTGAACTGAATAAAAATATTAGTAAGGCCGCCACAAAAAATCGTCAAAGAGCAAAAAACTATTGGAAGTTTGAATTCTAGATAGAAATGAACAATGTAAATTGTAATTAATTGACCAACAAGGGCAATCCACCTTAAAACCACTACAGTTTTTTTTTCCAGCCGTAAGTCCTCTTCAAATTTGAGGATTTCAGATAATTTCATTTATTTAAATATCTAGATTTTGAACTTCAAGGGCTTTTTCAGTTATAAAATCTTTTCTAGGAGCAACTTCGTCGCCCATTAATATTTTTATAATATTTTGATCTTCTTTTGATTTTTCTTTTGTACCCTTCGAATACTCCACTCTTAATAAAGTTCTATTTTCTGGATCTAGAGTTGTTTCCCATAGCTCCTCTGGATTCATCTCTCCTAATCCCTTAAATCTTTGTATGTTAAGCTTTTGTCTTTCTTGATTAATAAATTCTTCTAATTCAGCTTTTTTTAATTTTTTAGTACCATTTTCTTTTGATTTTAAAATATATTTTTCTAACTCTTTTTCATTTTTGATATAAGTGCTCTTTGATCCTTTAGTTACTTTAAACAAAGGTGGCTGTGCTAAATATAAGTGACCCTTTTCTATTAATTCATGAAATGGTTTGTTGTTAAAAAAAGTAAGCAATAAGGTTCTAATATGAGATCCATCAACATCTGCATCAGTCATAATAATAATTTTTTCATACCTTAAGTCCTCTATATTAAAATTTGTAGAACCTGTGCCCAGAGCATTTATTAAGGTAACTATTTCATTTGAAGACATCATTTTAGACAATGTCTTGTTTTCATTGCTACCGTTAGCTCCGTTTCTTTTTTTATTTTCATTTACATAGGTGTTTAGGATTTTTCCTCTTAAAGGCAGAACCGCTTGAAATTCTCTTTTTCTTCCTTGTTTTGCTGATCCTCCTGCTGAATCACCCTCTACTATAAATAGTTCGGTTCCTTCCATTGAAGAAATTTGGCAATCTGCCAATTTTCCAGGAAGCCCTGATAGCTCAAGAGAGCCCTTTCTTCTGACGCTATCTCTTGCTTTTCTTGCAAGATCTCTAGCTATTGCGGCTTGTAAAACTTTATCTAAAACAATTCTTACAACTGAAGGATTCTGATCAAACCAAATCGTAACTTTTTCACTTACTATAGTTTCAACTATATTTCTTATCTCCGAGGAGACAAGCTTATCTTTTGTTTGTGAAGAAAATTTTGGATCAGGCATTTTGACAGACAAAATAGTAGTTAGTCCCTCTTTTATGTCTTCTCCTCCAATTGTAACTTTGTTTTTTTTGCTTAAGTTCTTTTCTGAAGCATATTTATTTATTATTCTAGTTAATCCGCTTCTAAAGCCTAGAAGATGTGTACCACCATCTCTTTGATGAATATTGTTTGTAAAGGCCATTACCTCTTCAGAAAATCCTGCATTCCACTGAAAAGAACACTCAACTATTACACCTCTTTTTTCGCCCTTAAGATATACTGGTTTTTTAAAAACAGCTTTTTCATTTTTATTAATTAATGGTGATTTTTTCTGATCCAAAAATGTTACAAATTCCGAAACTCCTCCTTCATATTTATGTTCATATATTTTAGTCTTAGCGTGAGTATTATCTATTAAATTTATTTTTAAACCCTTGTTTAAAAAAGCTAACTCTCTCATTTTTTTTTGTAATGTAGCAATACTAAATTTAATATTCGAAAAAACTTCTTTTGAAGGCAAAAAATTTATTTTAGTACCTGACTTTTTTGTTTTTTTTAAAAATTTGATAGAATTTACAGTTTTTCCATTTTTAAATGTAATAAAGTACTCTTTGCCATCTCTAAATATATTTAAATCTAATTTTTCTGATAAAGCGTTAACAACCGACACACCTACACCATGAAGACCTCCTGATACTTTATAAGAATTTTGGTCAAATTTACCTCCCGCATGTAATTGTGTCATTATTACTTCGGCGGCAGACTTTTTTTCACCTTTGTGGGTATCAACAGGAATACCTCTACCATCATCCTCAACTGTAACTGAATTATCCTTGTGGATTGTAACTGTTATATTTTTACAGAAACCTACTATTGCTTCATCAATAGAATTATCGACTACCTCAAAAACCATGTGATGAAGACCAGAACCATCGTCTGTGTCTCCAATATACATTCCCGGTCTTTTACGAACTGCTTCTAAGCCTTTTAAGACTTTTATCGAATCTGCTTTGTAATCCTTAGGAATATTGTTTTTTTGTGTGCTTGTCATTTTTTTATGAAAAAATAAATATATCATTTTTTAATGGCAAGATAAAATCGTCTTAAAAGGGAATAGTAAATTATCCTTGGTGCATAAGGATAATAGAAGATAAATAAAATTTATTTTATAAAATTAAGAAAATTTCAAATTTTCATTGGCATAATCACATAATAGCTTTGATTATCTGATTTATCTTGAATTAAAACTGGTGATACAGAATCATTAAAATTCATAATAATTTTTTCATCTTCTATTTCTGAGGCAATATCAAGTAAATATCGTGCATTAAAACTAATTGTTAAGTTGTCAGAGTTATAATCGCCTTTTAAGATCTCTTTTCCTTCGCCAGAAGATGAACTACTAACGGATAGCTGGATTTGACCTTTTTCTAAAGCAACATTCAAACCTTCTTTTCTATCAATTGAGACGGTGATAACTCTTTCTACTGAACTTATGAAATTTTTCACATTAACGCTCATAATTTTTGTATTGTTTTTAGGCACCACTTTTTCATAATCAGGAAATTTTCCATCTATAACTTTTGAAATAATTGTTGAACTTCCAATTTTAAATCTAATTTTTGTTTCCCCAATAGTTAAAGAAACATTTTCACCACTTTCCTGAATCAAATTTGACAGCTGAAATACAGTTTTTTTTGGTATGATAAACGGTTTAAAATTTTCAATATTTTGAATTGGTATACTACTCGATGAGAGTCTGTGTGTATCTGTTGCTACCCCTGTTAGATATGACCTTTTGTTTGAAGCTGTTGCGTGTAAAAAAATACCATTGAGATAATGTCTTGTATCATCATTAGACATCGATATTTTTGTTTTGTTTAATAAAGAAAGAAATTTTTTTCCCTCTAAATTATATGAGTTTGATACAAAATCATCAGCAAAATTTGGAAAATTATCGACTGGCAAACACAAGAGGTTAAATTTAGAATTCATTGATGAAATCTTTAGCTTGTTTTGACTCTGTAAATCAAAAGTAACATCCTGGTTAGAGGGTAATTTTCTTAAAAGATCGTATAATACTGTTGCTGAGGTTGTAGTGCTACCTTCTTGATCTATTTTTAATTCAGATATTTCATCAATAAAAATTATATCTAAATCGGTTGCAACTACTCTTAAAATCTTGTTTTTTAATTCTAGTAATACATTGGCAAGAATTGGGATAGTATTTTTTCTCTCAATTATATTGTGGGCAACAGATAAAGATTTAAGAAGCTTGTCACGCTTAATTTGAAATTGCATTTTAATCGCTTAAGATTAATGATTTTAATTCTTCTACATTTTTACGTAATTCATCATTATTTTCTAATAACTTTTCTACGGTTTTAACTGCATGTATTACTGTGGTGTGATCTCTATTTGCAAATTTTCGTCCAATTTCAGGTAGAGATCTTGGGGTAAGCTTCTTTGCTAAATACATAGCTATTTGTCTTGGTCGAGCCAAAGGTCTTGATCTACGTGGAGACATCATATCATCCAGAGTTATACTAAAAAAATTTGATGTAGCATTTTGTATTTTATCAATACTTACAACCTTACTGTTATTATAAATATCCTTAAGAATAATTTTACAATCATTTACATTCAGCGGATTCTTGCTCATTTTTCCAAAAGCAACGACTCTATTAAAAACTCCTATAAGTTCTCTAATATTTGAATTTGAATATTTTGCTAAATAATTGACTACATCTTCGTTTAAATCTGGATTTTCTTTAAAAGAATTCTGATAGTCAGAAATTTTTTTTCTAAGTATTTTTAATTTTAATTCTAAGTCAGGTGAGCCTATATCTACGACCAAACCTCCAGATAATCTTGACTTAATTCTGTCTTGAACTCTATCTAGTTTATTTGGTGCTCGATCAGACGAAATAACAATTTGCGAGCTTTGATCGAACAATGTATTAAAAGTGTGGAAGAATTCTTCCTGTAATCCCTCTTTACCTCTAATAAACTGTATATCATCAATTATAAAAACATTAGCCTTCCTGAAAAAATCCTTGAAATTTACCATTTCGTTTTTTTTGATAGATTTTATAAATTGATACATAAATCTTTCTGCAGAAATAAACATTACATTATTATTTTTGCTTAGCTCTAATCCAATAGAATTCAAAAGATGCGTTTTACCCAACCCAACACCGCCATAAATAAATAGTGGGTTATACCTTGATAATTGACTACATATTTTTTTTGCAGATAAAAAACTCAAGTTATTACTTTTGCCGACAATAAAATTTTCAAAATTTAAATTTGGATTTAATCTATTATAATTTAAAACTGACTCTTTTATATCTGAAATCTTGTTTGTAGCTGGATTTGAGAACAAAGTCTTAGTCCCAACTCCATCTGGCTCAATTTTAAACTCTAATCTATTTATACTTATTTTATATTTTTTTAATTCACTTAAAATTCTATCAGCATACCTAGATGTTATCCAGTCTCTGAAAAATCTCGTTTTTACACCCAGTATTACATAATCGTTGTATTCTTTGAGCAGAGATATATTTTTTAGCCAACTAGAATAAATCTCAGCACCGAAAGATTTTTCAAAAGATTTTTGAACTAAGTTCCAATCTAGAACTTTTTCTTCTAGAACCGATTTTGTATTAACTTTAAAAGAGGCTTTTTCCATAAGATAAAAAAAAATATTTTTATATTTAATTTTTTTTAATTCAATGTTTATTTTAAAAAATTAAAAAAAAAATGAACTTGGGTTGTAGAATAAACGTATCAAGTGAAAATAAAAAAAATTTCAACCTGAAATAATAACTTACTAGATTTAGTCTTTTTTTTTAAAAAAAAATTTGATTAGAAAAATTTTGGAGACAACCTTAAATTGATACAACTAACTCTTGATATTTTTTATTCTTTTTGAAATTTTTGAAATTTTTCTTGAAATATTTTTTTTCTTTATGATGCCAGTTTTAGCAACTTTCATTAACTCAGACTGAAATTTTGCAAAATACTTTTTTGCTTCTTTAGAATCTTTTTTTTCAATTAACTTTTGCATCTTTTTCAATGCCTCTTTGTATCTGTTCTTCCTAGATTTGTTGACTATAGTCTGTTTTTTGACCCTTTTGACCTTCCTAATGGCTGATTTAATATTTGGCATTTATGGGAACGTATATATGTTTATAAGGTAAAATAAAATGAAAAATATTAAACAATCTGAGATTGATTTTGTTAACAAAGTTTTTAGCGATGTCTTTGACAGGTACGATTTGATGAATGACATTATGTCATTCGGAATACATCGCATTTGGAAAAAAAATATGCTTCATTGGATGAATCCCCAAAAGGGAGATTGTCTTATAGATGTTGCTTCGGGAACAGGAGACATTGCAAAATCTTTTTTGGAAAGAATTAAATACGAGGGAAAAGTAACTTGCGTAGAACCTAATAAACTTATGTTAAAAGCTGGGAAAATTAAGTTAAAAAATTTAAAAAACATTCAATGGATTTCAGCTAGTGCTGAAAAATTACCACTTGAGGGTGAAATCTTTGATTTCTATTCAGTAAGCTTCGGAATTAGGAATTTTTCAAATATTAACCAGTCTTTAAAAGAAGCTAATAGAGTATTAAAAACAGGAGGAAGAATATTCTGTTTGGAATTCTCTAAGGTTGAAAATGAAGTTCTAAATAAGATTTATAAAAGCTACTCAAAATCTATTCCATATATTGGCAAATATATTACTGGAAAATTAGAGCCATACCAATATCTTATAGATAGTATAGAGAGGTTTTATAGCCAAGAAGAACTTTCAGAGATTTTTAAAAAAAATGGCTTCGATAAAGTTGAGCACAGAAATTTATCTGGCGGTATAGCAGCAATTCATTCTGGCTGGAAGATTTAAAAATGTTTAAAAAAATTTTCAATTTATTAAAACTTCTGAGAAAATTATCTATTTCTGGAACTATTGAAACTATTGATGAAATAAGACCAATACCAAAAAGTTTAAAATTAATATTTTTTATATTTTCCTTCGGTTCATCAAAAAAACAGGAAAATTTAAGCAAATCTTCTGGTGAAAGACTTTGTCAATCTTTAGAAGATATGGGAACAACCTTTATTAAACTCGGACAATTTTTAGCGACTAGACCAGATATTATAGGAGAAGAAATTGCAAAAAATTTAGAAAAACTACAAGATAAATTGCCTGCATTTGATACAAGAGAAGCAAGAACTATTTTAGAAAAAGAGATAGGAAGTAAATCTTTTAAAAACATTTTATATTTAAGTGATCCAATAGCTGCTGCATCTATTGCTCAAGTTCATTTCGCAAAAATAAAAATTGATGATGAAGAAAAAGAACTTGCTATAAAAATACTCAGACCAAATATTTACGATATATTTAACGAAGAGCTTGATGCACTAATGTTTCTTGCTTATTTAATTGAGAGTATCTTTAAGAAAACGAAAAGACTAAAATTAGTAGAGGTAATAAATCTTCTAAAAGAAATTACAAATGTCGAAATGGATTTGCGTTTTGAGGCTGCTGCTGCAAGTGAACTTAGGGAAAACACTATAAATGACAAGGGCATAAAGGTTCCTAAAATTTACTGGAACTATACATCAAAAAGAGTATTGACCCTTGATAGAATTGATGGCGTTTCAATACGAGATATAGAAAAACTTAAAAGCTTTAACATAAATCTTAAGAGTCTATCTGAAAATTTAATTCAATCTTTCTTAAAACAATCCGTTAGAGATGGTTTTTTCCATGCTGATATGCATCAAGGAAATTTATTTGTGGATAGGGAAGGAAATATTATACCGGTAGATTTTGGTATTATGGGCAGAATTGATAAAAACAATAGACAATATTTAGCTGAAATACTATATGGTTTCATAAAGCGAGATTACATAAAAGTTGCTGAAATGCATTTTTTAGCTGGTCTTGTGCCTGCTAATACTTCTAAGGATGAATTTGCTCAAGCTTTGAGATCAATAGGTGAACCGATTTTTGGCCAATCAATTAAAGATATATCGGGGGGGAACTTATTAGGACAATTATTTGAAATAACAGAAAAGTTTAACATGCAAACTCAAACACAATTATTACTTCTTCAAAAAACTATGGTGGTTGTTGAGGGCGTAGCAAGAAAATTGGACCCTGATACAAATATTTGGGAAGTATCACGTCCAGTTTTAGAAGATTGGATGAAAAATATGAAGGGACCAGAGTCCGCTATAAATAAAACAATTGAATTGTCAAAGGATCTCTTGGATAGAATTCCTGATCTGCCTAGTGTAATGGATAATGCCAATACTGCCCTACAAATGATAGCGGAGGGTAAATTCAACATAAACGCTTTTAACGGAAAAAATTTTGAAATCGAAGAGTTAAAATTGAAAAATTTAAGAAACAACATTATTATAGTTTTTTTAGGTATTGTAATAGGTTTGTTTATAGTATTTTAATTAGATATGAGTTTAGAAAATAAAAAAATTCTTATCATTGTTGGCGGAGGAATCTCAGCATACAAATCTCTTGATTTGATAAGGTTGCTTCAAAGAAAAGGATCTTCTGTAAAAGTTGTTCTAACAAAAAGTGGAAAAAAATTTGTAACTTCATTGTCAATCTCTTCATTGTCCAAAAATAGAGTGTTTGAGGAAATGTTTGAGGAAAAGACTAGGGGAAAAATTGATCATATTTCATTATCTCGATGGGCTGACCTAGTTTTAGTTATACCTGCTACTGCAAACTTCATGTCAAAACTTAGCAAGGGTGCTGCTAATGATTTAGCGTCTACAATTATATTGGCTTCAAACAAGGATATTTTTTTGGTGCCAGCTATGAATGTTAGAATGTGGCTTCATAAAGCTACACAAAAAAATTTAAATACGCTTATTAATTATGGGTATAAATTTATTGGACCAGAAGATGGTGAGATGGCGTGTGGAGAATACGGTAAGGGCAAAATGTCTAGCCCTAGACAAATTTTATCTTTATTAGAAAAATTTTTTACAAAAAAAAATTTGTTAATAAAGAGAAAAATAAGTGCAATTGTAACTACAGGACCAACGAAAGAATACTTGGATCCCTTGAGGTTTATTTCTAATGAGTCGAGTGGAAAACAAGGATATGAAATTGCGCTAGAATTATCTAGGTTAGGAATAAAAACAACATTAATATCAGGACCGACCAAACTAACATTCAGTAATGATATCAAAGTTAAAAAGGTTGTTTCTGGAGATGATATGCTTGAAGCTGTAAAAAAAACATTACCAACTCATATTGCAGTGTGTGCCGCAGCTGTTTCTGATTTTAAGCCTGTGACAATAAAAAAAAATAAGATTAAAAAAGACCAAGAAATAAATGAAATAAAAATTCAGAAAAATACTGATATACTTAGTTACCTTGGTAAAAGTAACAGGCATAAACCAAAACTTCTCGTTGGTTTCTCTGCAGAGACGGAAAATTTAATAAAAAACTCTATAAAAAAAATGCAAGAAAAATTTTGCGATATAATAATTGCAAATGATGTTTCAAAAGAAGATATAGGTTTTGAAAGTGATTTAAATGAAGTAACCATTATAGACAGAAATGGTAAAACACAAAAAATTAAAAGGAATTCAAAAAAATTCGTTGCTTCACTTATTGCCAAAAAAATTGTAGAAACATTTTTGTTAAATGAAAAAAGTCTCAATTAAAAGTGAAGATTTTGAAAAATACTACCGACAATTAATAATTAAAAAAATTGGTATTATTGGCCAAAAAAAAATTTTAAAAGCAAAAGTACTTGTTATTGGAGCAGGGGGCCTAGGATGCCCACTAATTCTTTACCTTTCCTATTCAGGAGTTGGAAACTTAGGAATAGCTGATCACGATAGAATCGAATTGTCGAACTTAAGTCGACAAGTGCTTTACACTAAAAGTGATATTGGAAAACATAAAGTTTCCGTATCAAAAAAAGCTATTAACAGAATAAACAAAAAAATAAATGTAAAAATCTTCAATCAGAAGGTAGATAAAAAAAATATAAAAAAAATTGCCAAAAACTATGAAATTATTTGTGATGGAACTGATAATTTTAAATCTAGATTGTTAATTAATGATTATTGTATGAAAAATAAAAAAATATTAATTTCTTCAGCAATAAATAAATTTGATGGACAACTATTTGTGTTTGATTTTAAAAAAAAAACTCCTTGCTTCAGATGTTTTATGCCAGAAGCTCCAAATGAGGAGGTAAATTGTGAAAGAGATGGAGTAATGACTACGCTTGCTGGAATTGCAGGTTCTTTACAAGCAAATGAAGTTATAAAATCAATTTTAAACTTTAAAAAAAATATTAATGGAAACATAATGATATTTGACGCACTTAATTCAAATTTTAGAAAAGTAAAACTATCAAAGAATCCGAAATGCAAAAATAGACATCTTCATGGGTAAAATAATAGTTTTCTTTTCTTTTTTATTTTTTTTTTTTACTAATGTATATTCTAAGACTGAATATTATTTAACCCTACGAAATGAAAAGGTGAATTTAAGGCAGGGGCCCTCTCTTAATTATCCAATAAAATTAGTTTATAAAAAAAAATTTTTACCTGTTTTAGTTTTAGAGTCATCATATAATTTTAGAAAAATTTTAGACCACGAAAATAATTCTGGATGGATACATATCTCACAGTTGTCAAAAAAGAAGGCTGCTTTGAACAATGAAGAAAATTCTGTAATTTTTAAAAAACCTTCAAAATATTCAAAACCTGTTGCTGTTGCGGAGAAAGGAAGATTATTTTTAGTAAAAAAATGTAAAAATGGTTGGTGTAAAATTAAAACTGAAAATTATATCGGATGGATAGAAAAAAAATATTTAAGAGGAAGATTTTGATTTTGATGTCCAAATTTTATCCAAAACAAAATACCAAACTGCGTTTGCCAAAGGTTCTACGATTGCATCTGTTAAAGCTATATAGAAAGACACATCTGCGACCAATATTAATACAGTAATTGCAATCGCAAAGTGTCCAATCGTATAAATAATTGTTCTTAATATCGATCCTCTATTTGATGAGTATATTTTTTTTGAGGCGTTAAATATTCCTGATGTTAAT
>MDSW01127691.1_pt1 | contig 11420 bp, 9 predicted proteins | sample 811171 | NCBI WGS metagenome assembly MDSW01 (sample SAMN05326641, study PRJNA326480) | marine metagenome | isolation source: seawater | place: Atlantic Ocean: North West | collected 2012
GCAATTAGCTCGACAGTGGCAGCAGGACGGTTTGCGGGTGGAGGTGATGGTGATGCAGCCTGAGCCGCAAGACATGCAGGCCGAATTTCAGGCGCTGGGGTTGTCGTTGCATTGGGTCGAGCTGGGCGGAGGCCTACGACGCTATTGGGCATTGCTATGGCAAAGCTTTCGCCTTTGTCGGAGACGCAGAGTACGCAGTGTGATGAGTTTCCCGCTCGGTTGGCATGCCTTTGCGGCGATGGGTGCCCGCCTCGCTGGTGTTCCCCGTATTTGTGCCTATGTGGGCAATCCTCCGCCGATTTGGACTGGTGCTGCTTTTCAGAAGTTCAGGCTGATGGTGCAGTTGGGTAGGCCTTTTACTCACCGGCTGATCTGCTGCTCTAGGTATCTGCTGGAACTCACCCTGCGGGACTTTCAAGTGGGTCTGCGGGAAGCGACGGTGATATACAACTCCTGTGATCTGGATGCTTTTAGCAGCACACCACCTCCGCAAAAGCGGTCTCACCAGCCGCCACGCCTGGCAATGACCGCACGGTTGGAGGTGCACAAAGATCAGCCCACGCTAATCCGTGCAGCTGAGCTGTTAAAGAACCAGGGTCGGCCGGTCGAGGTCTGGCTAATTGGTGAGGGCAGCCGTCGGCGGGAACTTGAGGACTTAATCAAGCAGCATGAGGTAGAGGATTATGTGCATCTGCTGGGATCTCGCCGGGATGTGCCGGCCTTGCTGAGCAAGTGCGACTTGTTTGTGTTTCAGGCCTTGCGTGATGAAGGTTTTGGAATTGCCTTGGCTGAGGCGATGGCGGCTCGCCTTCCTATCGTTGCCACCGATGTGGGTGCCTGTCAGGAGGTGCTTGAGCAGGGCAGATGCGGTCTGCTCGTCGCTGAGCAGGATCCTGCAGCGATGGCTGCTGGAATTCTCCAAGCTCTTGATCAGCCTCAGCTGACAGCTACACGGACTCAGGCTGCTTATCAACGGGCTATGGCTGAGTTCTCGGTACCGGAGAGTGCAGTGGCCTATGGCCGTGAACTCGGCGTGGTGCACTGAGCCATGCGCGTTGTCCATGTGCTTCAGGGCCTGCATGTAGCAGGCATCGAGCATCTGGCTTTGCAGCTGATTGCCCATCCGCCATTTGATGTGCAGGGAGTCTTGCTGAATCTGGACAGCTCAGCTCAGGACCTGCGTCCGGCTTTTGAACGTGAAGTGGAGATTGGACACCTGAGGGCAATTCTCGATTGCTCCAAAGCAGATGGATTTCGTCTTCTTTTTAGCTGCTGGCAAATCTTTCGGAGGGAGCGTGCTCAGGCCGTGGTGCTTTACCCCTTCAGTCGGCCGATGCTTTGGGTGGCTCTGGCGGCCCGGATAGCTGGTGTTCGACAGCTGCGGGTGCATGTCGGTAACGCGGTGCCAATAGCACCATCTCAACGGGCCCGCTGGCTGAAACTATTGCGGTGGTTCCATCGGTTCGATGTAGTGGCCCTGCCTTGCAGTGAGGCCGTTGCCCGTAGTTTTGACCCTCTTCCCTCGGGCCTCAGGCTCGGCCCGATTGTGCCCAACGGTTGTGATTGCCGCGCTATACGCAAGAGGGCGGCTGCAGCTAGGCGAGAGAGCCTTGCCACTTTTCGAGTGCTGCTGATGGTGGCCCGGCTGGATGCCATCAAGGATCAGCCAACGCTCCTGCGTGCATTTGCTATGGCAAAGCTGCCCGGTTGGCAGCTGCAGCTGGTGGGAGATGGACCTCGCCGCTCTGAGCTCGAAGCGCTTATCGCTGATCTTGGCCTTGATGCTGAGGTTCGCTGTCTTGGCCGTCGCACTGATGTGCCGGAGCTTTTGGGACAAGCTGACCTGTTTGCTTTCTCCACCACGGCTGCCGAGGGCTTCGGCATCGCTCTTGTGGAGGCGATGGCCGCTGGCTTGCCGGTGATGGCATCCGATGTGCCGGCGTGCCGAGAGCTTCTGGCTGATGGCACTGCCGGAGTGTTGGTACCGGCGGCTGATGTGAGCGCATGGACTCAGACACTTGAGACCTTGATGGGTGATGAGGGGGCCAGGCAGCGGCTTTCGTTGGCGGCAAGAGAGCATGCCAATCGCTATGGGATTGAGGCCTGTGCTGGCAGTTGGTACGCGGAGCTGATCCGATGACCCATCAGCTGCTCTGCTGCGGCGATGCCACTGCTCTGGCTACTTGGAGCAATATCCCCTTCTTCGTTTTGCAGGCTGGGCGACAACAGGGGCTGCTCAGCTCAGGGCTTGTGTTGAGGCCCCAGCGCTTGCAGTGGCAGGGCCGGTTTTGGAATTTCCAGCAGTGGCTGCGCACCGGACGTCCTGGCGGTTTCCAGTACTGCGAGTGGTTTCTACGCAGCCTGTGGCATCAGGTTGAACTAGATCCTGTGGTGGCTGAGGGGCCGCGACGGTTGCTCAGCCACTTTCCTTTGCTGCCTCCTTTCCCATGGCCGAATGATTGGGAGGTCAGCTTTTACATCGATGCCACCACCAGGCAGGTGTTTGATGATTACGGCGCTGGATCACGCATTGCTCCGGAGTTGCAACGGGCGGTGCTGCGGCGGGAGCAAGCGGCCTATGCAGCCGCCAAGGCCGTGATCACCATGTCCGAATGGGCCGCGGACTCGGTCCGTCGTGACTACGGCATTGCTGCTGAACGAGTGCATGTGGTCCCTGGGGGAGCCAACCTGGATGAGCAGGCGCTGGCCTCGCTGCCTTGCATGGATCTACCGCCTGAACCAAGCCTGCAGCAGCCCCTGAGACTGGGCTTTCTCGGTAAGGACTGGGAGCGGAAGGGCGGTCCATTTGTGCTGTCGGTGGCAGAGGCGTTACGGCTGATTGGGATTCCAGCTGTGGTGCGTGCCATTGGCCCTTCCGTCCAAGCTTTGCCTGACAGTCCCTTGTTGCAGCCGTTGGGGTTTATCAGTAAGCGAACAGCCATGGCTGAGTTCGTCAGAGAGTTGCGCAGCTGGCATTTCGGCACTCTTTTTTCCAGCTGCGAAGCTTTCGGCATTTCCAATCGTGAGTGTCTGCGCCTCGGCATTCCTGTGCTGGCCCATGCCACTGGAGGAATCCCATCCACCTTCACAGGTCTTGGCTGCGGACATCTGTTCCCCGCTCATCCCTCAGCCGAACATGTCGCTCATTGGATTCAGGAGCAACTCACTCCCTACAGCGGCTACTTGGGATTGCGTGCTGGTCTGGTGGATCGCAGCGCAGAGTTTTCTTGGATCGCAGCTGTGGAGCGGCTTCAGGAGATTCTGGGCTAATGGGAATAGTCACAGCTGCAGCAGGTCGACGTGACGGCTACCAGATTCCTGTTGCCTTGGCAGAAGCAGGTCTGCTCGAGTGTCATGTCACCGACCAGTACCTTCCTGACTGGCTGCAGCCGTTAGTAGCCGAAAGCGCAAAGCTCAGCGGTGCTAGCTCTCTGTCGGCTCTCTCCCGTAGGCATCATCCGCAACTTCCTTCTCGTCGGGTTCATTGCAGCCGTCGACTTCTATTGACAAAGGTGGCCCAACGTTTTCGTCCTGCTCTCCAGACGCGATGGAGTGATGATCAGGATCCAATCAGTTGGAGCACCCTCAGGGTGGCCAAGCAATATGACGCCGCTTTGCTGCTGCATATGGGGTATGCCCATTACGCGTTTATGGCTGAACCTCGGCAGCGGCGGCGGCGCGGACTGGTGCAATACCACCCCCATATCAAGGAGAGTGCTCGCATTCTTCAAAACGACTTGAAGCGCTATCCGGCCCTTAGTGATGCGAGAGAAGAACTGCGGATTGATGCCAGGGATCATTCCAACCAAGACGAGCTGGAGCGGGCTGATCTGGTGATCTGTAACAGCAGTTTCACAGCCAGTACCTGTCAGCTTCTTGGGGTGGAAGCGAAGCGGTTAAGGGTGATTCCATTTGGCATCAATCCACAGCCATCTTCCCCCTCCTCACATCCGCCAGGTCACTTGAAGGGTTCATGTCGTTTTCTCTTTGTGGGTAGCGGGCTGCATCGCAAGGGCCTTCATCACCTGCTCGAGGCTTGGCAGCAGGCAAGACTGCGACACTCCACTCTTACCTTGGTTTGCCGCCAAATTGACCCGCAGATCCGCACCAACTTCAGCCTCAGCGAGGGGGTCGAACTACTTCCAGTCGTTGGCGAGCTGGAGCTCGAAAAGCTCTATCGGAGGGCCGATGTGTTCGTGATGCCCTCATTGGTCGAGGGCTTTGGATATGTATACCTCGAGGCTTTAGCGCGGGGCTGTTTTTGCCTCGGTACAAGAAACACTGGCTTGCCCGATGTATCTGACGCGAGATCAGCCAAGTTGGTCCCACCAGCTGATCCGCATGCCCTGGCGCAAGCTCTTCAAGATTTGGAGACCAGGGCTTTTACAGAGGGTTTTGATCGAAAGTCCATTGCTGCTGCTGTCAACCCATGGTCCTGGAAACGTTTTCGTCAGCAGCTCGTCTCATCAGCTCAGGAGCTTGTTCCTGAGAGGGCTGGTTGATGTCGGTCCTCCCGATTAAACCTGTGCTGCTTGCTTTGCACCGCGTGGGGCCATATCACCATGCCCGTTTCAAGGCAGCCTCTGCTGTCCTGGATCAACCCCTAAGGGTCCTAGAGACCCGCCCCGATTCGCAGGAATATCCATGGAACTCTGAATCGGCTAAGGGCTCGTACACGATTCTGCGATTGAAGGGTGCTCTGAATCCGGAGCAGGATCCGCCTCGGAGAATTCTGCGACAACAGTTGCAGAGTTTGATCACTGCGAATGTGCCTGAGGTGATTGTCACTGTCGGTTGGGCCGACGCTGCTTACCTAGAGCTGCTTTGGCTCGCTCAGGGATGTGGTATCCCACTGGTGGTGGTGAGTGATAGCCGCATCATCGATATGCCACGTCATCCCTTCAAGGAATGGCTTAAGAGTCAGCTGTTGCATGGATATAGCGCTGCACTGGTGGCTGGTTCCCAGAGCCGCCAGTATTTGTTGAAGCTTGGTTTCAATGCTGAGGCCATCTTCCAGCCATGGGATGTGGTCGACAACCTTCTATTTGCCCAGATGGCGGCTCAAATGCCTCCTCCTCCTCCTCAGGAAAGACCCTTCCTCTGTGTGGGCCGTTTTATTTCTGAGAAGAATCATGCACTATTGCTGAGGGCTTTTCGCATGTATCAGCTGCAGGGTGGCTCTCGCCCCCTTTTGATTGTGGGCTGTGGCCTGCTGGAGAGCGAGATCCTTGGTGGCTGCGCTGATCTTCCAGACCCTGGCGCCGTTTCTGTCGTTCCATTCGAACAACTTGAACAACTTGGCTTGCGTTATGCACAGGCCCATGCGCTGATTCTTCCTAGCCAAAAGGACACGTGGGGGCTGGTAGTTAACGAGGCGATGGCGGCGGGCCTGCCGGTGATCGTCAGTAGTGCCTGCGGTTGTGAGGTGGATCTGGTGGAGGAGGGTGTCACTGGTTGGCGATTTGAAGCAAATGCCCCACAGCAGTTAGTCGATTGTCTTAGGCGGACTGATCAGCAAAGCCCAGAGGCCCGAGAACTGATGATCAAAGCGGCGAGGTTGCGACTGGCGGATTTCAGTCTGGATGCCTTTGCCAATGGACTTCGCCAGGCCTGCGAGCATGCTCTTGCCTGCCATGCCCCTTCGCTTCGCAGTCGGCTATTGGCTCGTCTGCTTCAGCAAGGTCGTTGATTTCAATGCCGTTTTCTCTTACTGAATCCCTGGTGGTCATGGGCTTGATCGCTCTGATGGGATTGGAGTGCTTCATAGCAATCCGATCAAGGTCTTGGGTCCAGATATACCGACCCACTCTCTTTGTGGCTGTCGTCTTGGCTTTTTACGCCCTCGTCGGCCCAATTAGGGCGGTTCTTTCCTCGGGTGAATCGGCAAACTTTATCGGAACATCTGGAACGCTTTATCGGGGACTTGATCATCGATCTTATTTGCTCTGGGGTTGGGTTGGAGCATTGGTATTTTATGGATCACTGCTCGCTGGTTTCTACATTGTCCGCTTAAGGCTTGAACCAAAGAGACTCATGCGGAGTTCGAATTTGCGCAAGATTCGTCGCTGGGGAAGAGCTCTCTGTTGGATCGGAATATCGATGTATGCCCTTGTACAAGGCCCAGGCCTTTTGGTGTTGCTAAACCCGCTGGCATCTCAATCAGTAGATATAAGTTGGTTTGGATTTAGTGGATTTGAAATGGGCCCTTTTCGGAACTATTTTCTTCTAGCTATAAATCTTCTGATACCTGGAATTGTGCTTCAGTTTGCTGTGTGGTTGAGACAGCGAAAGAGCCTTTGGGTGGTTTTGTCCTGGTTCGGTGTTGCTTCTCTGATTTATCTCTCAGAGGCGTTTCGGTATCGCATTCTCTTGTTGTTGATCCCAATGCTTTTGCTGTGGTTTTTCTACAATAAGAGGCGGCCAATGCTGGTAGCAATGCTCCTATTTATGGTTGCTTTTATTGCTTTAAATGGTGTTGTGGGTGCTGCGCGAACGCGATTACGCGGACTGGATCTAGATCAGGTTTCTGGCTATACACCGCAGCAGCTTATTCAGGCAAGTTTTGAAGAATCAGGAGTTTTCTTCACTACATCAGTGGTGATAAGTTCAGTTCCTGACCGGTATCCATTTATTGGCTTTGAGCCGGTGAGTACAACTCTGCTTCACCCAATTCCACGTCAGCTGCTTCCGAGTAAGCCGGTTGGTAATTATGGAAAGAGATACACCGACCCAATCTATAATCTTGGGTACTTTTCTGGTGTGACGATTCTGGGATATGGCGAATACTATTTAATGTTTGGATGGTTTTCTGTTGTCGCTGCTGGGTTTTTGATTGGTGCTTTGTTGCGTCAGCTCTGGACATGGTTCCTCTGGCGTCAATATGAGCCGCTTGCGCAGTCAATTTATCTGCTAAGTGCGTCGTATTTGTATGTTGTTATCAGTCGTGGCTATTTGCCCCAGGTTGTGATGCTGTATGTCTTTAGTGTTCTGCCTCTGTTCTGTGTCTACTGGCGTTTATCTGGTAGCCGCTGATGTTAATCAAGCCGCTTCATTTGTCACATTCAGTACGTCATGGTGATGGCGGCATTGCATTTGCTGTAGGCGATCTCATCGCGTCGCAACAGTCTATGGGCTTGTATTCACGTTGGCTCTCGGCTGATCGTTATCCACCTTGGGGGCGAGATCATTATTTTGCTAGAGCTGTGATGCAATCTGGCGCATCAGTGCTCCATTGCCACGGTCTTTGGAGAACTCAAACGCGCGTTGCTCGTCGTCTTATGGCTGAGGGATTTCCCTGTCTAGTTGCACCTCATGGGATGATGGATGATTGGGCGATGGCTCATTCTTCTTGGAAGAAAGAGATTGTCTGGCGTTTGTGGGAGGGAAGTGCTCTCAAGTCAGCAGCTTGTTTGCATGCATTGTGTGATTCAGAAGCACGCTCCATTCGGCGTCGATTGCCTGATCAGCCTATTGCTGTGATTCCCAATGGAGTTAATACTCCCGATAGCATGACCTACTCGCGGAAATTATTGCCTTGGAGTCGTGATATTCCTGAAAGTGAGAAGGTGCTGTTGTTTTTAGGTCGTTTTCATCAAAAAAAAGGTCTTGAGCCCTTGATGACGGCTTGGCAATCAGTAATTGAGGATGCACGCCGCATGGGTTGGTGGCTCGTCTGCATTGGTTTTGGTGATGAAGGAAAATTCGAGAGTCAGTTGCGAGCCTTCCCTGTCGAGCGCTGTCGTGCCTATGGGGCGGTATTTGCTGAGCAAAAAGCGGCAACTTATCAGCATGCATCTGGGTTCATCTTGCCTTCCTATTCTGAGGGCTTGCCGATGGCTGCCCTTGAGGCAATGTCTCAAGGGCTTCCTTGTCTGCTCAGCTCAGCCTGCAATTTGCCTGAAGCATTTGCTGCTGGTGCTGCGGTACCTGCGGAGCCGGAGAGCTCCAGCCTGATCGACTCACTAAGGCTTTTCTTTTCTATGGCAGATCAAGCCCGTCAGCTGATGGGAAGAAATGGACGTTGTTTGACAGAGACTCGTTTTCATTGGAATCAGATTGCCCACATGACACATGAGGTCTATGGCTGGATTTTGAATGGAGGGCCAGCCCCTGCTTGTGTTCAACTCTCAGGGGTTAATTGCTAATGGTGAGAATTCTTACATTGACTGACTCTCTGAGTGAGCGAGCTGGAGGGTTGTCTCACGCCACAATCAATCTTGCTCAAAGTGCTGCAAGGCAATGGCCGAGTGCAGAGTTTTTGATTGTGTCTCAACAAGATGGCTCAGAGATTCAGTGCATTGATCAGTACCTTCCCAATCTGACGGTACAAGCTGTTCCGTGCTTGCGAAATAAGCTTTTCCCATGGTCTCGAGGTTTGGCTCAAACTGTAGAAGCTTTGTGTCCTGATCTCATTCATCTGCGAGGTCTTTGGCGGCAGCCCAGCTTGGTTAGTCTTCATTGGAAAAAGAGTCATCCTGAGAAGCCTCTTATTGTTCAAACAGCAGGGATGCTTGAGCCTTGGGCACGCTCAAGAAAACGCTGGTTGAAATCTGTTTATTATCGGATTATTGAACAACAGCTTATCGATAACTGCGATCTAATTCATGCTACGTCTGAGCAGGAAGTTCACACTTTGCAGCGCTTAGGCATTGATAAGTCACGTATTGCTCTTGTGGAGGAAGGAGTGTTTCTTCCGCCACGTCAATCCATGGATTTTCGTCCTTCTGGATCGCCCCGTAAGCTGCTTTTCCTTTCTCGTCTTCATCCAGTGAAAGGCCTTGAGCTCCTGCTCGAGGCCTTGTCGATGCTGCGACCTCGAGGTTGGATTTGTCAGATTGTGGGTATGGGGCAACCCGACTATGAATTGCACCTCAAGCAGCAGGTCTCCCATTTGAATCTGGGTGACCTTGTCCACTTTTCTGGGCCACTATCAGGCGAAGCCAAGCAGCGTGCCTTGGCAGAGGCGGATGCGTTTGTGCTGCCCTCCTTCAGTGAGAGTTTTGGCATTGCTATTGCCGAAGCCATGTCTTGGGGCCTACCTGTTATTACAACGACGTCAACGCCTTGGCCGGTTCTGGCTGATCAGGCATTGGGCTGGTGGGTTCCGCCTTCCCTTAATGATCTAAGTGAAGCTTTGTTTGATCTTTTCCAAAGTTCTGATTCCAGATTGACCTTGATGGGTTCGCGTTCACGCCAGTACATTGCTCAGCATTATGACTGGATGGTGATCAGTCAGAGGATGTCGACAATCTATAAATCTCTTCTGTCGTGTGCTTGATGAGTGGATCGCCTCAGATCAGTGTTGTCATTGCGGCCTTTAGGGCTGTGGAGAATCTGCCTAACGCGATCGCTAGCGTGCTGGATCAGCCAGATGTGAGTAGTGAGTTGATTGTAATTGATGGCGCTAGTGAGGATGGAACCGTGGAGTTATTGGAGTCATATGGCGAACGGATTACAGCGTGGCTTAGTGAGCCCGATCAAGGGATTTATGATGCTTGGAATAAGGGTCTCGTGTTGGCTCAAGGGCAATGGATTGCATTTCTCGGGGCTGATGATGTTTTCATTCCAGGTTCTCTGGCTTATTATCAGTATTTTGTTGGCAATCATCCTGATTTGGACTATGTGTCATCGCGCTTGCGCTTAATTCATCAGAATGGTCGTTCGCAAATTATTGGACAAGCCTGGTCATGGCCAATTTTCCGCCATTATATGAATGTTGCACATGTAGGATCTCTACATCATCGACGCCTGTTTGAGCGTCACGGTGGCTTTGATAGTACATGGAAAATTTGTGGCGATTATGAGTTTCTTCTACGCTCTGGTGCGCAGCTGCGAGCGGGCTTTATTGATGAAGTTCTTGTGGAGATGGCGGCAGGAGGCATTAGTGCTTCTTCCACTCGAGGCATCAGTGAAACTCTACGGATCAAGCTTTGCTTGGCTTCTGTTGGTGTCATCCAGGCCTGGCTTGATTTCTTTGAGGCCTGGTTGAAGTGGCACGTTCGCCGCTTCATTCGAATACTGCACAGCCGATGTTGCAGTCACCGGCTCCGTTTGAACCAACGTCTGGGATTGTTTTGATGGAGAAGCAGCTCTTGCAGCAATATGTCCCTCCCGCAGATTGGAATCGGGGCAGCATGCTTCTTCGCTTTGGCTGGTTCCTGCTCGGTAAGCCGTTGTTGGCTTCCTGGTTGCCTGGCACGGCCTGGCGTAAGCAGCTTCTGAGGTTGTTCGGGGCCCGTCTTGGTCGTGGGGGACGTGTGAAACCACGTGTGCATATCACCAGCCCCTGGATGTTGAGGGTTGGTGATCATTGTTGGCTGGGTGAGGACCTTTGGATCGACAACCTGGCCCCAGTGGTGATTGGCGACCAGGTCTGTTTGTCCCAGGGGGTTTATCTATGCACTGGCAATCACGACTATCGATCTTCAACGTTTGATCTGCGTCTTGGTTCGATCACGATTAACGATCAGGTGTGGATTGCCTCGAAAGCTGTTCTGGCACCGGGGACCCAGGTGGAGGTAGGTGCTGTTGTCGTGCTCGGAGCAGTTGTAAGCGGAGTTGTACCAGCTGGTGCGATTGTGCGTGGCAATCCTGCAGTTGTGGTGGGCCAGCGCTGACGATGCCTTCTTTGTTGATCGTGGTGCCCACGCTCGATTCCCACTTGCTGCTCCCCCAACTCCTGGAGTCGCTACAACAACAATCTTGGACCTCGTGGCGGGTGCAATTTATCGACGGACCTTCGGGGTTCGAGCATCGGCAGTGGTTGGAGCGTTGCTGCCTGGTAGAGCCTCGTTGTCATTGGGTGCAGCAGGTTTCAAACCATCCTGGGATCTTTGGCGCAATGAGCCAGGGCTTCACAATGGCCCAGCCTGATGATTGGGTGCTCTTCTGGGGTTCGGATGACTGGGCAGCAGCACCGGATGTGTTAAGTCAATTAATCACTTCTGTTACCGCCCAGGATCCCCTGCAATCCAGCCCAGATCTGGTGGTGTGTAGAGGTCGATATGTAAATTCGCAAGGACGGCTTGGCAGGCGTACTGCTTTCGGAATGCTTCCGGATTCGAGCCGTGCTGACCGTGCTCCCTCGCACGATCTCAATGCTGGTGGGTATCGGCGTCGTCTTTTTCTGGGCGCAACGCCTCCCCATCAGGCGACCCTGTTTGGCCCCGGGGCAATCAGGCGACTTCAGTCCTATCACGAGGGTCTGCGTCTTACTGCAGATCTGGATTATTTCCTCCGTCTAAGCCGTATGGAGTCCTTACGGATTCGCCTCTTTGATCTTGAGCTTGTCCATATGGCCGATGCTGGAGTCAGCGGTCAGCAGACGCGCCGGCGATTACAGGAGGTTCATTTCTGTTATCGCTCTGCTTTTGGCTGGAGCTGGTGGGTTCCTTTCTTGACTCGTTATGCCCGCCGGTTGA
>MDSW01156769.1_pt1 | contig 11419 bp, 12 predicted proteins | sample 811171 | NCBI WGS metagenome assembly MDSW01 (sample SAMN05326641, study PRJNA326480) | marine metagenome | isolation source: seawater | place: Atlantic Ocean: North West | collected 2012
ACTCTGAATAAATATTTAGCCTATACTTAAAAATAAGATATTCAATACCTATGTTACCTGTTATCCTATTAGACTCTGGAATAATTATTTTTGAATCTGGATTTTTTGAAGCTTTTAAAAAGCATTCATCAAAAGTTTTACAAGGAATTATTTCTGCTTTTGGTTCTATCGACAATGCTGCAAGATGAGAATAAGCACCATAAGTTCCTTGAAAATAAATTTTGCTCATTAGGATTTATATTCCATTATTTTTTTTATGGCCACAAAATCCTCTTCAGTATCAACCCCAATTGTATATGATTTAGCTAGAGCAACATTAATATTAATATCATTATCTAAAGCTCTAAGTTGTTCTAAGTTATGTTTAATTTCATTTGAGGATTGATTTAAAGAGATAATTTTTTTTAATATTTCATTTTGATAGCAATAAATTCCCAAATGATGGTATATATTTTGAGTTTTATTTGAAACTTTTCTCATAAAATTCTTTGCGTCTGGAAAATTAAGGTTATTTAAATCTTCCTTTGTAATTACTTTAACAATATTTTGATTTTCATATAGTTCTTTATTAGAAATTTTTGATGCCAAAGTTCCTAATTTAGAACGGAACTTAATCATTTGAGACTTCAAATATCTTATATCATTTATATCAATCAAAGGTTCATCTCCTTGAATATTCATAATCAATTCAATATTTGGATTATTTATTATTTGTAAGGCTTCAAAAATCCTATCTGTTCCAGTTTTATGATTATTCTTAGTTAAAATAGCTTGACCACCATTTTTTTTAACATCTTCCATTATTTCCTTGTCTTCAGTTGCTACTACAACCTCTCCAATATTTGCTTTCTCTGCTTTCTTAAAAACATGGGAAATTATTGATAAACCATTAATTTTAAGCAATGGTTTACCTGGCAATCTAGTAGCAGATAGTCTTGATGGAATTATTACTAATGTTTTCATCGTATTTTTATTTGTCAATACAATATAAACAGAGGCAAAATTGTACAATAAAATATATAAGCAATTTTTAACTTATAGTGTTATACGTTCAAATAATTTATTAAAATGGATTCTTTTGAAATAAATAAAATAGTTGCTGCAATATTATTAGTTGCGCTGCTAATTATTGGTATTGGTAAACTTTCAGATATTATATTTTATGTTGAAAAACCAGAAAAGCCTGGCTATGAAGTAAAAGTTGAGGAAGCAGTAACTGTAAGCTCCCAATCAAGCTCGGATGCTAGTGAAGAAAAAATTGATATAGCTGCTTTAATGGCCCTAGGAGATATTACTGTTGGAGAAAAAGTTTTCAAAAAATGTTCAGCTTGCCACTCAATAGTAAAAGGTGGCAAAAATAATATTGGACCAGCTTTATACAACGTTGTTGGGAGAAAAGTTGGATCTGTAAGTGATTATAAATATTCTAAAGCTTTATCTGAATATGGAAAAGAATGGAACTTTGAAGAATTAAATGGCTATCTAATTAAACCTGCTAAATGGATAAAAGGGACAAAAATGGCTTTTGCCGGTTTAAGAAAAGAAAAGGATAGAGCTTCGGTTATCTTATATTTGAATAAAAATTCAGATAACCCAATACCGCTACCTTAATTTTCCTAAACAATAAAGAAGTATAGATTTTTGAACATGAATTCTATTGATAGCCTGTTTCCAAACTTTTGATTTTTTGCTTTTAAAAACTTTTTCATCTACCTCTTTACCTCTAGGCAGACAATGAAGAAAGATACAGTCTTTCTTTGCATAACTCATCAGTTTTTTATTTATTTTGAATTTTTTAAAGTGATTTAGCTTTTTAAACCTATTAACTTTATCATTCATCGATATAACTTTATCAGAAAAAATTACATCTGCTCCAGAGACAGCTTTTTTTGCATCACTGTAAAAGGAAATCTTATTTCTTTTACTTTTTATATAGGTCAATATTTTTTTTGATGGACGATAATGCTTTGGGCACCCAATATTGAGTTTGAATGAAAATTTGATTGATGCTGCAATTAAACTATTTAATACATTATTTGAGTCTCCCACCCATGCAATATCTAATTTGGAAATTGTTCTATCTTTTATTTCTTCTACAGTAAAAATATCTGATAAAATTTGAGTAGGGTGAGATGATGGACTCAATCCATTAATTATAGGTATTGATAAATGCTTTTTAAATTCTTCTAACTTTTTATCACTATCAGTTCTAAGCATAAAGACATTCCCAAAGTTCGATAAAATTTTAGCTGTATCCTCAATACTCTCACCTCCTTTAGATAAATGAAGCTCATCTGGTCTGAGTGTCAAAGCACCACCACCAAGCTGTCTAATTGCTAAATAAAAACTAAGTCTAGTTCTTAAACTTGATTTTTCAAACATTTGAATTAATAATTTACCTTTCAATGGAGAATTTTTGTCTACTTCTAAAAAATTAAATCTTTTTCTTAATTTTTTTCTTTTTTTTGCATCTATCAAAATTTTTCTTAAATCTTTTAGCGGTATATCAATTAAATTTATAAAATGTTTCATTACTTATACTCTTCACAAACTTTCCAAAGAGTTTTAATTGCTTGATCTATTTCTTTTTTTTTGACATTTAATGGTGGTAAAACTCTTACAACATTTTCTGCTGCTTTAATCGTTAATAGCTTATTATCCATAAGTTTTTTTATGAAATTTGCGTGATCAACATATAATTTCAAACCAATTAAAAGGCCTCTTCCTCTTATTTCTTGAATTATTTTTGGGTAACTATCTCTTAATTCATTTAATTTTTTGTGAAAATATTCAGAATTTTTTTTTACATTATTTAAAAAACTTTTTTTTGCTATTATATCCATAACTGTAGACCCAATTTTCATTGCAAGTGGATTGCCTCCAAAAGTAGATCCATGAGTGCCTGGTATCATGCCTGAAGCAACTTTTTTACTCATTAGAACAGCACCAATAGGAAAACCACCTCCTATACCTTTTGCAATAGGCACTATATCAGGTTTAACCTTTGATCTTTCAAATGCAAAAAAATCACCACTTCGCCCAATACCACATTGAACTTCATCTAAGATTAATAATATTTTTTTTTCATTACAGATTTTTCTTAAATATTTCAAACATTTATCTGGTATGGGTTTAATCCCTCCTTCACCCATTATTGTCTCTACCATTATTGCTGCAGTATTTTTCTTAATTTTTTTTTTAATATTTGGAAATCTTGGTTTTGAATTTCTAAATTCAATATGATCAAAACCTGCAACTTTCGGCCCAAAACCCTCTATCATTTTTTTTGAGCCACTCGCATGAATAGCAGCTATAGTTCTTCCATGAAATGAATTTTTAATACACAAAATATGATTTTTTTTAGGCTTGCCTATAGAGTAGAAATACCTTCGAGCAGCTTTAATAGCAGCCTCAGTTGCTTCAGCGCCAGAATTTTGAAACATTACAAAATCAGCAAATGTTTTTTTAACCAACTTCTTTGCTAAATCTTCACTCTCTGGAATTGTAAATGCATTTGAAACATGCCATATTTTTTTTGCTTGATTATTTAGAGCTTTTACCAGTTTAGGATTGGAGTGACCCAAACTATTTACTGCAATACCAGAACAAAAATCTAGGTATTTAGAACCATTAGTCGCAAATAAGTATGAACCCTTCCCTTTTTTGAAAGAGATTTTTTTTCTGTTATAATTTTTTACTAAATAACTCATGTTTTTTTTTAAAACTTTTTTTTATAAATTTAAAAATTAAATACAAGTAAGGATTGAATATCTTGTTAAATAATTTCATTAATAATTGTTGATAACTCTTAATAAGTAGTTGTTTAAATAAATTTTATATCAGTATATTGTGTTTAAATAAACATTTAACACAAAATATAGATATTAAATGAGCTGGACAGATGAAAAAGTAAATAAATTAAAAGAGCTTTGGGGAAAAGGTAAGACTGCTAGTCAAATTTCAGAGATTATAGGAGGAGTAAGCAGAAATGCAGTGATTGGCAAAGCTCATAGGCTCAATCTTTCAGCAAAAATTAAAACAAGATCAGCTATATCAAATAAAGGATTTGAAAAATCGTATGAAAATAACAATCATACATCTAGAAAATCAAGAAAAAATAGATTTAAATCTTTAATCATTGAAAAAGATTTTGAACCTGAAAACCCAAAACAATTAGAAGAATTGGACGAAAATTTATGTAAGTGGCCTATTGGTCATCCAAATGAATCAAACTTTTATTTTTGTGGTCGAACCTCCTTGAAAGATTTCTCATATTGTAAATTACACATATTATATGCTTATCAACCTAAGGGCAAAAAAGAAGAAGCAGTTGAAAAAGAAGAGGATGTTGTTGTAATTGGCAAAAAAATCCAGTCAGCCTAAAATTACTTTTTGGTCTGATAATTTTCAGTAGAAAATTGACCACCCTCTCTCCACATATGACAATACTTTTCTACCTCATTTAAAAAAAGCTTTTTACTAGGTAAATTAATTTCAAAATTAGTTTTATACTTTCCTGAAGGAATATTGTCATACCTTAAAAGTCTTAATTGATCCTTGGTCAATAAAGGTTTTGGGAATAATTGAAAAAAATTTGCTGACATGTTTGCCATAAAATATGGAAGAGGAATTAAAATTCTTTTTTTTTTAATTAATTTTAACAATTTTTCTATTATTTCCTTAAAAGTAAAAGTTTCAGGACCTACACATTCAATTATATTTAATTCAATATTTTTTGAAATTACATGGAAAATTATATCAGTCAAATCAGAACAATGAATTGGAACAAATTTTGTTTTTCCTGAATAATATAATGGAAATACGGGAAGTCTATTAAGTAAAGTCATAAAATTTGTAGTAAAATTATCATCAACAGAGTAAACTATCGAAGGTCTCAAAATGTTTGCAGATGGAAAATTTTTTAAAATATTTTTTTCACCTTCTAATTTACTATGAGCATAAATTGAATCCACAGCCTCGTTAATACCTAAAGCAGAAATGTGAATAAATTTTTTTAAATGATACTCTTTAGAAAGTTTAGCTAAAATTGAAGGAAACAAAGAATGTATATTTTTAAAAGTATTTCCTTTTTTACTTTCATATAAAATACCAACTAAATTAATACATATGTTTGATTTTTCAAAAAGCTTCCTAATTTTATTTTCTTCAAAAATATTTGCTTCAAATATATCAATATACCCAGCATTTGCTTGAGTTTTAATCAAATAGCTTTTTTGGTGAATATTCCTCGTAACTACAGTAACCCTATAGTTATTTTTCGTTAATTTTCTTATTAAGTGTCTTCCTATTTGACCGCTCCCACCAAAAATTAGACAATTTTTTTCTTTCATATATATATATTTAAAAATGAGTATTGATATTAAACTTCATAAAAATGACTTACCAGATGATTTAAATTTAGGCAATCTATTAGCTGTAGATTGTGAGTTTATGGGTCTAAATGTATCTCGAGATCCTTTATGTTTAATTCAAATTTCAACAGGAAATTCTGATGCTCATATAGTTCAATTAAACAGATCTAATTATAATGCTCCTAATTTGGTAAAGATATTATCTGATGATAAAGTAACAAAAATTTTCCACTATTCACGAGCAGATATTGCTCATATTAAGTTTTATTTAAAAACTGAAACAAACAACATATTAGATACTAAAATTGCATCAAAATTAGCACGCTCTTATTCTGACAATCATTCGCTTAAAACCTTAATAAAAGAATTTATTAACATTGATATTAGCAAACAATTTCAAAGTTCAGACTTTGGAGGTGAATTATCCCAAGCACAATTAAAATATTGTGCTAATGATGTAATCTATCTTCATAAAATTCATGATGAATTGACTAAAATTCTTATCAGAGAAAAAAGAAATGAGTTATACAAAAAATGTTTGATGTTTTTAAAAACTAGGGTTGAACTTGATTTATCATTCTTTAAGGAAGATATTTGGTCTCATTAATTTAGAAATTAGATGAAAAAAAATTATTCGAAAATCGGAAAAAATGTAATTGATTTAGAAATCGACGCATTGAAAAAAGTAAAAAAGTTAATTGGCTCATCTTTCAATCAAGCAGTTGACTTAATAATTAAATGTAAGTCTAAAGTCATTTTATGTGGAGTTGGTAAAAGCGGCTTAATTGCGTCTAAAATTTCTGCGACACTATCATCCGTAGGTACTCCTTCGTTTACAGTTTCTGCAAGTAATAGTTCTCATGGAGATTTAGGATCGATCTCTAAAAAAGATATTTTAATATTAATAAGTTATTCTGGGAATACTGAGGAACTAAAGAATATTATTCAGTATGCAAATAGATATGGGATCAAATTGATTGGTATAATGTCAAAAAAAAATTCTCTATTATATAGAAATTCAAATATAAAATTACTTATTCCGGAAGTTAAAGAATCAGGCTATGGAATTGTACCAACTTCAAGCACAACTGCACAACTAGCTTTAGGTGATGCGCTTGCAATTACATTGATGTACCATAAAAAATTTGGAAAGCTTGATTTTAAAAAGTTTCATCCAGCTGGTAATTTAGGAAAAAAACTCAAAACTGTTGAAGATATAATGTTAACAAAAAACAAAATCCCTTTTATAGATGAAAATTCATCTTTTAATAAAGTTTTAAAAAAGATAAATATTAAAAAACTCGGTTTAGTTTTAGTCCGAAATAAAAAAAAAGAAACAATAGGTATCTTTACTGATGGTGATATAAAAAGATCAATTCAAAATAAAGAAAATTTTAAAAATTCTAAAATAAAATCTTTCATGACTAAAAACCCTATATCAGTTGACAAAGATATTTTGGCAGTAAAAGCGATATCAATTATGAATGAAAAAAAAATTACTAGTTTATGTGTGCATTCAAAAATAAATAAAAAAAAGACAATAGGTATTATTCATATACACAATCTAATAAGCATGGAATCTATTTAATTAATGGGGAAAAAAAAATTTATTCAGATATTTTTATTAATTTTATTAATTTTAATAACTTTTTTAATTTTTAACATCTACTATAAATCTAACAAAACTTTAAAATCTTCACAAAAAATAGAAATTAAAAAACCAGAAGAAACTGAGTCTAATGATGGTAAAAATATAATTCAAGATATCAGATATACGTCCAATAATAATAATGGTGACATTCTTGAAATTTTAGCAGATTACGGTGAGCCAAGCACTGAAATAAAAGATCTAATGTTTTTAACTAAAGTGGTGGCAAATATAACCTTAAAAAATAAATCAGATATTAAACTTACGTCTGATTATGCAAATTTTAACACTAAAACTTTTGAAACAACATTCATAAAAAATGTAAAAATTTTTCGAAATGATGAAACAATTTTAGGTAATGAATTATATTTAGTTTTTGACCAAACTGAAGAGGTGTTAAAAGATAATTCAAATGCTGATCAAAATTTAATAAGAATTTCACATGATGTGATTATTAAAAAACCTGGATATATGCTTGAAGCTGATGTATTAGAAATTGATTTAATTACAAAAAATACTAAGATTTTCATGATTAATGAAAAGGACAAAGTACAAGCTAAAAGCAAATTAAAATAAAATAGATGTCAGTAGTCAAAAAATTTAGAATTACAAAAATTAAAAATAGCAAACCGTTAATTTCTTTAAAAAAAATTTCCTTATCATTTAAAAAAAATCATCTTATTTTAGATAACATATCGATTGATATTTCAAAAGGTCAAGTGATAGGTTTACTTGGACCGAATGGGGCAGGAAAATCTTCGTTGATGAATCTAATAACTGGTGTAATAAAACCAAATTATGGAAATATCATTATCAAGAATGAGGATATTACTCAGTATCCAATTTATGTAAGGACAAAGAAATTTAAAATTGCATCAGTTCCTCAAATAGGTGGTTTTTTTGCAGATTTAAGTGCCGAAGATAATTTAAATGCAGTGGGAGAAATACTAATAAAAGATATAAAAAAAAGAAAATTAAAAATAGAGGAATTAATTTCAAAATTTGAACTAGATGCAGTAAGAAAAGTGGAAGCGAAATTTCTAAGTGGTGGTATGAAACGTAGGCTTGTCATTAGTATGTCATTATTAGGTGAACCAGAAATATTGCTTATGGATGAACCGTTAGCTGCACTTGACCCTCAAACTATTCAAATGCTTCAAACAATTATAATAAAGCTTCAGTCAGAATACAATCTAACAATCTTAATCACTGATCATCAAGCGAGAGATTTACTAGTAGTTTGCGATAGAGCGGTAATACTCTCTAACTCTAAAATAGTTGCAGAGGGAACACCAAATCAATTAATGCAAGATGACAATGCTGCGAAATATTATTTTGGTGATAATTTTAAATTTAAGTAAAATTTGATTAGTGCAAAAATTTATTTTAATAAAAAAAAAAATTGAAAAATTTAAAAAAAAAACAATCACAGTGCCAGGCGATAAGTCTCTTAGTATAAGGTTTGTTTTATTATCATCTTTATCTCAAGGAAAATGCACAGCATACAATATATTAAAATCTGAAGATGTGATAAGTGCAATTCAAAATATAAAAAAACTTGGAGTCAAAATCTTTATAAATAAATTCAAATGTGAAGTTTATGGAGAGGGTTTGTTCGGTTACAAATATAAAAAAAATTTAGTTTTAAATGCAGGCAATTCCGGTACTACAGCAAGATTGTTGTGCTCTACTTTAATTGATGCTCACTTTCCAATAAAAATAATTGGGGATAAATCTCTAATCAAAAGAGATATGAGTAGAGTTATAAAACCTCTAAAATTGTTTGGTGCTAAGATTAAAGATAATAATGGCAAACTTCCTGTTTTAATTAAAGGTTCAAAATTTACAAAACCAATTAACTACAATGAAAATTTAGGCTCTGCACAATGTAAATCAGCAGTAATGATTGCTGCTTTAAAAACCTTTGGAACAACTAGAATAAAAAGTTTACCATCAAGAAATCACACTGAACTATTATTTAAAAATGTACTAAATGTACCCACAAAAATAATAAAGAAAAAAAAATATGATTTGATTGAGGTAAAAGGAAAATCTAAAATCAAACCATTTAATTATAGAATACCTGGAGATATATCTTCAGCAGCCTTTTTTATTGTTTTAACAATATTATCAAAAAATTCTCAATTAATTTTAAAAAATGTGAATATCAATCCTTCAAGGATCGGTATCATCACAATACTTAAGATGATGGGTGCAAAAATAAAATTTTTTAATAAAAAAAAATATAAAGGTGAAATAAATGGTGATATTTTAGTTAAGAGCACTAATAAATTAAAAGCAATTAATCTTAATTCATCGCTAAATAGTTCAGCTATAGATGAATTTTTATTAATTTTTTTGGTTGCGAGCAGATGTAATGGGGTCAGTACTTTTGTAAAATTATCTGAATTGAATCAAAAAGAGTCAAAGCGCCTAGACTGGGGTATCAAAATTTTAAAAATGATGAATGTGAAAGTTATAAGAACAAAAAATCATGGAATTAAAATTTGGGGTAATAGAACTTTTCCAGTTAAAAAAAGATACATAATTAAAGATTATTTAAAAGATCATAGAATTTTCATGCTTTCAGCTGTTGCAGCATTATCACTTGGTGGTAACTGGAAAATCTATGATCCAGATTCATTTAAAACATCTTTCCCAACTTTTTTAAAAACTTTAATAAGCTTAGGGGCAAAAATTGAATGAAAAAAATAATTAAAATAGCTATTGACTCTCCAGCTGCTGCTGGCGCTGGAACTCAAGCAAAATTAATAGCTAAACATTATAATTTATTCTATCTAGATACCGGAAAAATTTATCGATTTATAGGCTATGAGAAAATTAAAAATAAGAAATATTTTAGTTATAAATTAATTGAAAAAAAAATTAAAAATTTAAGAATTAAAAACCTTCAAAATAAAAAACTTTTATCAAATAAAGTTGCTATTGAAGCATCTATTATAGCTAAGAATTTAAAAATAAGAAAAATAGTCCATAGTTTTCAACGAAAATGTGCTTACTATCCACCGAAGAAATTTAAAGGAAGTATCTTGGATGGCAGAGATATCACTAGTGTAATATTAAAAGATGCAGATATAAAATTTTTTATCACAGCGAGTATTAAAATAAGAGCTTTGAGAAGATTTAAAGAGCTTAAATCACTCAAAAGAAAAATTACTTATGGAGAAGTGTTAAAAAGCATTAAAATACGTGATAAAAACGACTACGAGAGAAGATTTTCCCCTCTTAAGAAGACTAAAGATTCAATCTTGATTAATACATCAAATTTAACTAAAAGGTCATGTTTTTTAAAAATTAAAAAAATAATAGATAAAAAATTAAAATTAGATGGAAATTTATAAAGATTTAAACAGTCCCGCCTCACGAGAATTTGAGAAACTACTTAATAGTCAATTATCTAAAACCAAAATTGAAGAAGGAAAAGTGATTGAAGGTAAAATAAATAAAATTTCAGATAAATTTGTATTCTTATTTATTGAAGGATTAAAAAGTGAGCCTGTCCTAGATGTAAATGAACTTAAAAGTATGGGCTGGAAAGATAAAATTAAATTAGGTGAAAAAATACCAGTTTTATTAGAAAGAATTGAGGATAGAAATGGAGAAGTTTTAGTCTCTGCCAGCAAAGCTCAAAAAATTAGTGGATGGAATAAACTTGTAGAAGCATACGAAAAAAAAGAACCCATAATGGGAAAGATCACATCTAAATGTAAAGGTGGATGTATTGTTGAACATATAGATACCGGATCGCTAATGTTTCTTCCTGGCAGTCAGATCAGTGACAAACCTCTTAAAGATATAAGTCATCTAATGAACGAACCTCAAAAATTTGCTTTAATTAAACTAGATAAAGTAAGGGGTAACGCTTGCGTTTCCAGACGTGAAATAATTTCATCCTTTAAAAAAGAGGATAAAGCTAAAATAGTTGAGAAATATAAAGTAGGAGATATTATTAAAGATGCAGAAGTAAAAGGCTACAGTTCTTTCGGTTGTTTCTTTAATGTTAATGGAGAAATTGATGTTTTGGTGCATCTACAAGAAATTTCCTATTCTAGAGTTAATCATCCAGATGAAGTTTTTAACATTGGTGAAAAACATGATTTAAAAGTTATATCGATTGATAAAGATAAACTACAAATTGGTTGTTCAGTGAAACAATTATCTCCAGATCCTTTTGAGCATATTGAAAATTACGAACTAAACAAAATTTATAAGGCTAAAGTTGTTAAGTTAATGGATTTTGGTGCTTTCTGTGAGTTAGAACCCGGATTGACTACACTCCTTCATTCAAGTGAATTAAGTTGGAATAAAAAAAATATATCAGCGAAAAAAATGTTTAAAGTTGGTGATGAAATTGAATGTGTTATCACAGAAATCGACA
>MDSW01094090.1_pt1 | contig 11418 bp, 8 predicted proteins | sample 811171 | NCBI WGS metagenome assembly MDSW01 (sample SAMN05326641, study PRJNA326480) | marine metagenome | isolation source: seawater | place: Atlantic Ocean: North West | collected 2012
AATGAATTTTTTAGAAAAATGTTAAATGCAAAACGAAATGAGGACGAAAGTTTTGAATACAAAGGTAGAACATACAATCGTTATTACACAGAACCACCCAAAGGTAGTCATTTGACTTCACAGCCTTACTACTCCGCCGATTAGATAAGGAGAACACAACAATACTTCCACAAAAAATTCTAAACACATCTCAAAATGCCAAGATCTCGTCGTTCTAGAAGAAGTCGTCGTCGTTCGGGAAGTCGTCGTTCGGGAAAAAGAACCAAGAATGCGTTTTTCACAAAAATGTTGGCTGCGAAAGATAGGGGGGATCCCAGCTTTGTGTACAAAGGTAGAACGTACAGACGTACAAGGAAGGGGGGTCTAATATATTACAGATAGGCTCAAGAATGGAAGAACAAATTGATGTAACTCTAGTTTACGATGGGGAAATATACCACGAGAAACTATTCGAGAATTGGAGTGTCTCAACATCCTTTTCTCTATGTAATTTGAAATGGTTTAAATTTTACTATCGTTATTGGAATTTCGATGTACGTACTCCATTCTATTATTTTAGAAATGAGGTGGAGTACTGGCCAGATTTCTGCGAGCTAACAGCAGACGACGATCCATTTCCTGGAAAGTTGTACAAATTAGGAGCGCATTGCAATAATGTAGAAATAGAAGACTTGAATACATTAATCAAAGATTTACCTGAAAAGACGCTCTCATTCTACGACATCTTAACAGTATCAGCAGAAATTGTATTATATTTAGTGGTAAATGGTAAAAGAATAAAACACTCAAAAAGGCAATACACGACAATGGACTTTAAAAATTCATATGATCAATATCTACTATCGTGCGCATATCCTAGACTTAACGAAATTGAAACATTTTACAATGTGAAAGATTTGCAGTGGGTGGATACTCAATTATATTACGTTAAAAAAAAAGATAGATATATATGCTACAATACTATAGAGGTTAAAAAAGCAATACCGTATATTTTGACAGATGTACCTCTACATGTATTTTTGTATATTCTCAAATTTATATATTGATTTTTTTTTTCTTGTTGCCCTTTAAAAATGAGCGATCTTAAAACATTTTCTTTCAAAACCTGTATTGAAGAGTCACTAGCCAAGGATACTCCTCTTGAGGACGTGGAAAGTAGCAAAAAATACGTGGTAGACTCGATTGAAAAGTTAATCCACAAAGATTCAGTACCCGATTCGGTCAAAGAAGAATACAAAAAAAATAAAGCAATCTTTTCGAAAATTTTAGATTCTTTATTTATTCTTTTCCAATCCCCCAATCTTGATGTAGAAGAAGAATTAGCGAATTCAATGATTGATAGTTTGGAGACGATGAAGCAATCGTGGATTTTGTCTCTGGAAAGGAAAACAATAACCGTTTACGGAGGATATAATTTATACGTTGACGTCGTGCCAATTGCTATTCAGTTTTATAAACATTTATGGGATATTAATTACATCACTCAAAACACGCGTGTTAGTAGAAGTGTATTACAAAAGAAATATACTGAACTCTGCCCTGACCAGTCATACAGATTTGCTCATGTTTTATTTGCTCTTTCTTGGTTAAATCTTTTAAGAGTTCATAATTCTAATACAATTTTGTTTAATCAGAAGACATCACTAGACTTTTAAAATTATAACCCGTGTGGCGCAATGGATAGCGCGTTGGACTTCTAATCCAAAGGTTGCGGGTTCGAGTCCCGCCACGGGTACTTTTAATAGCACACGGGACGGTGCCTCATCAGACAAAAAACATTTTCTCTTTCATTGAAAAATGCCTAGTTCTGCGCTTGTTGCTAAACAAGTAGACATTCGATCTAGCGATTTCGCTTCTTCGGGTGCATTAATTTCGCTCAAAACTTACGATAGTTCATCCACATATGATTTTATTCTCCCAGCTACAAATCCCAAATTCCTTAACGGAGTAGACGGAGATGAACAGGTAGCCGATCAAGTACTCACGTATGACGTAACATCCGATACGTACGTATGGAAGGACGCTTCTTCAAGTGAACTGTTTATTACAGGTGAAACGACACAAATTGGTTCGGATGAAATGGGCAATTGCCTCACTATTCATGAGGAGAGAAGGGTGGTGGCCGGTGAGCCTATGTATGATCCCAATTTACCCGCCGATCAACAAGTTTTCAAAGCAGTTTCCAAATTCACAGATAATCTTTACAATATCAGTCAAATCGCGGCTGGGAAGCAGACGAGTACAGGAGTTTCGGGAGTAACGTACGATAAGACAACTGGTATGTATTTTGGTTTCACAGATGCGTCTGTAAACCCTGGTGGTGTAATGGATGATCAGAAGCAAGCCAAGGATATGCTGACTTTAACCACAAAGAAGCTTGCCGACGATGCGGCATCTCCTATTGCATTCTCCCAGGTCGTGCTCAGTCCGGATGACATTCGAGTTTCACATCACGCTAAAACACTGTCCACCCAGGAAGTAATCAAATCAGATGACATGTGTTACCCTGGTCTAGCTTCTTCTACTGCGTCCACTATGCGCAGAAAACCGGCGGAATTTGAGTACGAATTTGGCGCTGATAATGCAAAGTTTAAGGTAGATAATGCTAAAAAATGTATGGAAATGGACATGTCTACGCTAGAATTCGGGGAATCCGGTTCTAAGCACAGACTCAAAATTTATGATGGTAAACTATTCATCCAGAAATACGACTCAGGATTGTCGAAGTGGGTCGGAGCTCAGGTCGTAATCGACGAGGCTGTTAGTTTGGTTGGCGGATCACTTACCATTACCGATGCGACCGTTTCCGGAAGCGACTGCGCGGTTACGGTAACATTATCAGGAACATCCGACCACTGGCACGTCCAAGTTGACGACTCTGCAGCTGTGATGGTAGCGGCTGGAACTCTGACGCATACTCTCACCGGACTTTATCCTGGAATGCATACGATTGTTGCGTGGCCTGTCGATGCAGCGCATGCTGCGGTTGGAGAGAAGGTTACATCGACGATCACAGTCGCTTAAGCATCTAGTACTAGATTTCCCCCTACATACGCATGTAAATCGTGGTCATATCTTTGTATCTCCAGTCTATCACCTTCAACTCTTAATCTATAATCTCGTATCTTCAATTCAGACTGTGTTTCTAAATTAACGCTATCCCTGAACTTACCTATCATTTGTTCTAATTGAAATATTTTACTATCCATACTTAAGATGGGAAGCTCTGCTTGGATTTCTTCTGCTTGTACGTCTCCGAGTCCACCCAAAATTGAACTAATTCCGTCAGTCGAACCAAGTTTTTCAACAAGATCATCTTTTTTACTAGTATCTTGTCCTTCTGGGTAGAGAATCTCGACGCGAACTGTCGCACTTCCTGTCTTTGCAATATCAACAAGCGATATCTGATCGACATTTACACCAGCAGCTGCTGCCAAACTCTCCTTCAGTGTTAATGTAAATGCTTCTTGATCCGTCGTATCTAAATCGATGTCGTCGAAGTGAAGGGTTGTGGCGACGCAACTACCTGGTTGGTAAGAAGAATTTTGGGTCTGTTCTCTTTCAACATACATTTCGAGTTCTAATACTCTTTTGGAAAGAGAATCAATTTGTTCTATTAATTGTGAAATTGTGGGACTTTCAATCGCGTCGACTTTAATGTTATTAGCTTCTAACTTTTGAAAATTTCCAGTTTTACTACAAATGATAAAGTCAGCATTAACAGTTTGCTGACGTATGTACCCAATATTTCTTCCATTCATACTTTTTCAACTAGAAAAGGAAAATATTTTAAAAAAAATACATTTTCTTTAATTATTCTTACTGACCATTGTGGGCATAAAAATTTAAATATGTACACATCCACATCCACCAAATCAATTGATTGAAAAAAAATAATCATGTTAATTATACAGGTTTTTAAATCTCGAACTTCGCCGTCGTAAGCATCCCAAAAATCGTACCAGTGGTAATTTAAAGCCGTTGGGAAGTATAATAATTTAAGTTTACCAAAAGGTGTAGTGTCAACAATTGCTATGTTCTTCAGATCGGTGCTAATGCAAATCGAAAATCGGCCTCCCTTTTCGAAATATCTGTTTTTTCTTCCAGATTGGAATTCTAAATTCATGTACACAAAACGAGTTCCGTGTCGACTGTTCACCTTTTTCCATATACCGCAGGCAAGTCCATTTTTTACTATTTTATACATAGTCGATGAGCATTTCGCGTTAATTTGATCCATGAAACTAGCTTCTTCTGAATCCGTTAAACGAATAAATTTTCGCATATGTTTCTTATTCGTACGATTTTTTTTATTCGCTATTATGCATAGTCATACCCGTCGGTTGTACATAGACTTGCATCGATAGGTGTTTCACTTATACTGCCGTCGTCATTTGTGACAGAGGTGGTCGTTTTACAAGTTAAACTCAGATTTTTGTCTTCTGGTGTCTTCATACCTGAAGCATCAATCTCCACTTCGTACACCGCACTATCGGTTACGGCTTCTGGGTTCATCCAATCATTAACATCGTCCATATTATTCAATTCAAGTAATACTGCGTACCAACCAGCTTGGAGAGTGATTGGATCAAATGTCACCTCTGAGCCTTGTTCGGTGGTAGTCAGAAACGTCCCCGGATTGTCTGGATCTTCGGTTTGGACAGTGATCTGTTTGGATTGAATACGTCCTTCATTTGCAGCATTTGCAACTCTGTCTGTAGTCTCTTGTGTATATATTGTATCGCTACCACTATCGTCTCTCTTAGCAACGATGACTTCAACAGAGGACCATTCTCCATGGGTGATATCGATGGTAATGTTTAATTTACCATCCTCATAAACAAAGTCATCGGCGCCGAGGTTTAACGCAGCTTCGGTTGCGACAACTGTCGGCGGGGGAGACTGTTGCTGCGCCTTGTACGTTGCCTCACCATTAAGAACTTCGTTCACACAGTTTAAAGTTACATCCATATAATCAGTGCCATCTTCTGTTCGCAGACTCGGCTCGCCGTTGTCATTGCGGTATGCGTAAAGTGTCGTAACCGGTGTACTTAAGAGTGTCGTGGTATATAACTCTGTTCCTGCAAGTAGGTCTGCTTGATCACCATTTGCATCGATTGTTATTCCGTCCACTTCCAATGGCTGGGTATTGTTATAAAGGATGCTATTCACGTCAGTGGCCCAAGTTCCGTCAGCGTTCTGTAAGCCACATTCTACTCCGTAACTAACTGCTGACTGTCCCAGTTTATAATCAGTCCAGATATATGATTCGTTTGGAAGGAATCTGAATCCTGGAGTGAATGTGTTCTTTCCTTCTCCGCCGTATGTTATGATTAGGGAAGACGTATTTACTAAATCTGTCCCGCATACGTACTCATCTGAATACGTTTCTTCAGTGTCATTCACGGCATTCACTACTTGCCCAGAAACAAGCTTCATCGCGGCCAATTTGGTATATGCACCAGTTCCTTCCGCGTCAACACATACGAAAAAATCCGCATTCATGTAACTTGGGTTGTATTTATTATTATAAAAAGATGTACCATCATCGCCTAACGAGCCCCTGGAAAAATCGAATCTTATAGGTGATAAACCTGACTCACACACTGGATTGATTTCAACCCTTGTGGACAATGTATTATCTGTATCCCTTAATCCAAGAAGACCTGGATTCGGTGCTTCGCATAGTACAATACCTTCAACACTCAACTTATCAGAAGCGTACTCGGCCGGTCCGATCGGGGGGGTGACGGCCGAGCCGATCGTAGGTGCGTATTCCAGTTTAGTCAATTCACGAACACCGTTAGTCAACTGTGTTTTCATAAAGTAATCATTACCCCACGCATCGCTGGTTGGCATCGTCAACTGGATGGTACTACTTTCGGGGAAACAACCCACCATATCAATATGACCGTCTAAAGCTGTCAGTGTTCCATCTTGATCATTTTCGCATCTGACTTTTGTAGGGAATCCTTGGAATCCCCCGACTCCATTCAGTTGGTTGAAAATGATTCCATTGCAAGCAATGGTATACTCTCTTCCCGCTTTGTAATCTAAAGGACGATCCAAGTCATGTTCTTCGTCCGTATCTTCTCTTCTTGCACCATATAAATATAGGACTTTATTTTTGTCTGAGTACTGGGCTTCATCGTCATCGAAAGCTAACTCATAGCGAGGACACTTACTGGAAAAGAAAAAGTCTGCGTCAGCTATTACACCTTTAGTGGCCCCATAGTACTCGTTCCAATTGTCTGGGAATTCCCTCGACGTTATGCCTGCTACGATTGTTTCGGTGGGTATTCCGGTGTCGTTTCCGGGTTCTTGCACGTAATCTCTAAGATGTCCAACACTAGCGCCATCACTGGGGCAAAGGAATGCATAGTTCACATCTATTCCATTCGGATATCCTTCAGAAGCAATAAGCGCGTTATAGTTCTGTTTAGCACAATCCTCACCGGTCAAGTATTGCATATCCCAGCCTGGAGTCAGATTTTGTCTGGCAACAATACTGATCGAATCAAGCAATTTATTCACTTGTAAACAATATGTTTCTAGAGCATCATCATTTTCAATGATGCCATTACAGTACAACTCCTGAATTCTCTCTAGTACGCCCTTCACGTCTAGGTCACCATCGGCTTCTTCTCCTTGACACTGATTTCCATGCATTTTGCCATTACCTGGTCCTGCAGGGTTCTGACTGTTTCTGTCGTCTGGGTTTTTACACTCCAGTTCACAGTGGTTGCACACTTTTTCTTTTAGTTGCTCTAATGTAGGAAGATTGACCACACTCTGTGTAAAATTGCTAGACTCACTGCATTGAATATCTAATGGAGGGTAGAAGGACTTCGGAATATCGGCGTTCGTACTAATAATTTCCGGAACAGGTTGACTGAAGCCAGGACAAGCTAGCTGTTTCCATGTTATGCTCGTAGAATCATTGGAATCATTGGGGAACAAGTCTTCGAAAAATAGATAGTCAGTTATATTTTCTGGGACTTCATCTACTCTTATTCTACATTCTTGTCTACTTTTTCCATCCGGTACGATTGCTCTAAATGGTCCGCTTGGTATACCATTTTCATCCATGAAAAATCCAGGACACCTTTCGCATTTATATAACTGATCAGAACTACGTTGCATAGGAATCCAGCCGACAGGATCAGTTTCGTCAGGTGGGTCGCATTTCCACACACCATCTACAGGGTCTTGGTAAATTGTAGGTGGTATTCCTTCACCGATGTCATCTGTGGGGCCCCACTCTAAAAACGTACTGTTTTCAAATTTGGTTTGTAATTCCCCGTCGCTTGAAATTCTTGTATCGCCTTCACAATACAAATAGACTTCGGAATAAACGCGGTTTGGTATTTGTGCTCTAACCTCAACTTCGTCTTGAGGACTCATTTCTCTTCCAATTCTTTCCTCGCATACTGCTTTAAATCCGTCTGTTGGATCTGGGTCCAGTTCACATGTTTGCCATAGAGTTCCTTTAGCAACATTTAGCTGGATACCGCCAAACGTTCCTGGGGGGCAAGGTTCGCAAGAATACTTATAGCCGTCGCGCTGGTACGCAGCGTTGTACACGGGATATTCGGTGTAGTTATCCTCGTCGTCTTTATCCCAGCAGCCGTACACATACTGATCGAATCCAGAGAAAAACTGCGACGTTGGTGCAGCGGCACCAGCACCTGCGGATTGTTTCATACCATCTTGCACAGCTTGAAACTCAGTAGACGTATAAATTTTGTCATCGATTGTAGCGTACTGTGGCGCAAATTTCATTGCTTCTCGATCGACTAGACCCTTAAGATCGCACACTTTCACTTGTCTACCGTCTTCATTTTCGAATGATTCAGGTGATATATTTTCAAGAGGGCATTTAACACAATTATTGTTGTTAATATTCGAGTCAAATATCTCGTCTTTTTTATCCTTGTCGTAAGGATCAAAGAACGTAGGGAAGTAACCCTTTGAAGCATCGCATACACACGTCCCTTCCTTTGTCTTTACCATATTCGGTAGATTGCATGCTTCCAGATCTTCGCCGGCGATACCGGGCGCAACTTTCTTCAACAATCCACTGAAGTAAAGTGCCACTAAAAGTATCACTGCTATAACCATTGCAACGTACACGTACTCGTTCATTTAAATCTACGATTAGAAAATTTTTTGCAAAAGATGAGGATATTTTTTCTAGGCTCAATACAAAATGAGTGATTATGGATCTTCTTGCGGTGATTCTGCGCCGTACATTAGCGACGACGAAGCACCTCCGCCGCCAAAACCAGTACCAAAGATAAAGCTCACACCCACCGAAGTGTATTTTCAAAATTGTACAATATGGAATTATTCATACGACAAATTATTTTGCACGTTTCCTCCAGTTAAGAAAAATTCATAAATTTTGCTTCACTTTTTGCAATGGTTGCATGAACGGATTTTTCAAGTGGTGTTGCTGGAATCCATGCCGCGTACCTTTCCTCAATAGAATTCATTTCCGTACACAGTGGGCAAGTGCATGAATTTTGAGAGAATACTTCTACCGATGAAGTGGACGCAGACAGAGTTGAAGCAGACATCGTATCCGCCGACTCGCTCTTGACTTCGCTTTCTACAATTTCTTGTGATACAATCTCACTAGCTGTAGTTATATCGGTATTAAAAGTTTCACTATTTCCGAATTTGAATACTTCTAACTTTAAACCCATCAGTAAATCCTGACTTGTGATTTGAGTCCTATTAGAGTGTTCCATATAAGTCAAGATATTTTGTAGTGCACCACTTATAAATACAGCTAGTCCAGCTGTTAGTCTTGTTTCGAAAAGGTCCATTTGAACATCTCGAATAAAAAAAATGAAATGCCTCGGCGTATAGCTGCCTCTAACGCCGTGAGCGTCGGCGTCGTGTTCTTCTTCTTGTACTTCTACTTCGTCTTATACTAGTTCTGCTTCTTCGCTTCCTTCTTTTTTGACTCAATCCGACTTTTCGTCTTTTCGCGGGGGGTCCATCATTTCCAGTTAAATTTCTTAAATCTGCTAAGTACTGATCACCCCCGTACACGAGTCTCTTCTCTAATTCAAGTACTGGCCCGTTTATTACTGTCGGGCGAACTGGTAAAGCTCGAACTTTGGTGCTATTATATATTATTGGACCTCCCTGTGGTCGAACTGTATTTACTCCATAGTTGTACGGGTGGTGACTAGTTGTCAGACCTTTGTTATCCGTATTCCCCGTGTCATTAACCAAAACCTGAACCCTCTGACCTCGCGTACGAGGATCAGGTAATCCTCGCAAGTACAATTCTTTTCTATCATTTAGGATGGCGATCTGTTCCGCTCTTGTTATTGTCGGATCTATGGTTTGCATAGACAAAGGTAAATAGCATACATACGATACTATTCTCTTTGATTGCTTATTTTCTTTCAAAGGTGACCCTCCTTCATGAAAAACTCTTGAATCCCACATAATCACGCTTCCCTTTGTATGTCCAAATGCGTACGGTCTGAAGCCCCTTTTCATAAGCCATTCAAATTGATTGACTATAATCGGTCCTGTATCCGGTCCAGTAATATGAGGATCTTTTCTAGGATCGTACCATTCTGACCAGTCGTCTTTCCAGTCTGCCCCCCCGGCGTACGCGTTTACCTTCTTAGAATATTGTTTTCTTTCATCGCCATCTTCTCCTGGATTCTTGGGTATAACAGAGAAATTATAGGGATTGTCTCTTTCGTTGAATGGATTGAGTAAATGTTTTTCTTCAACCTTCATAAAATCGCCTCTTTTCTTATCTTGTGCATGAGTAAAGTCCTCCCAAAAATCATGATGTAACCTCTCAAAATGTGTACCCGGCCACGCATGAAGGGTCGGATCTCCCGGTTCGCTGTCGTATAGACTTACGAATGACTGAATTGTATTGATCTTTCTAGCAGGTCCTTGGTCGGTGTGAAGCCACGAAGTGTTCTTAAACTCGCCCTGTGTTGAATCCTTTTTCCCATCCTTTGTTTTTTCTCTAGGAGGACCGGGTCGAATTCCCATTGAATCCATGCTAACGATTAAGTCTTTAGTATCGTATAAGATTTCATATAGCTTTCTAACCCTTTCATTTCGTCGTAATTGCCAAGAGACATCCGATTGACCAATTCCATAATTTTTTATTAAATAAGCATGAAAACTTCCAATATCGTTGATTGCAAACCAGGAGTCTGGATTGTTTATGTCGAAGGGAACATCGTCTCCCGTATTTGGATCTCTCATGTCTCGTAACATTTCCGTGACCATTTGCCACGTTTCTCTCTGTAGTCGGGCCACTTCTCCTTGATCTATAACGCCTTGTACCACACACAAACCGTAACTACCTAATTTATCTTTCAATATATTATTATCTTGTTCTATCTCCGCATAGGTCGTGTAGAATCGAGGAGCGGTTCTGTGATTAACAAAAAGTTCTCCATCTAGTTCATCTCCAAAATCAACACTTGGTCTAAGATTCTGAAAATCTGGATCTGGAAGACCAAGAAGAGCTCTATCTTCTGGATCTTCTAAATCGTAACTGTTTCGTGCCATTTTTTTAAAATTAGAAAAATGATAAAATATAATATTGTCTTTAATTTTTTTGCTCCGTACTAGAAATGAAAGATTTTGTTCTTCAAAATTATTCCAATCAATTGAGCACCAAAGGAATAAGATCTATATTAGCAAAATACCGTCTTCCAGATGTCGATATTACTCGTATAACTGATGTGAATTTTGAGTTGTTTGAAGACTATTGCAATTTGACACCGATTAGTACGTCGGAACCTCTGGATATGTCCACAACTTTGCGCACCCTTTTTACAAGTGATTCAAAATTGCACGATATTCTGTTCTGTGAATATTTATGCTGTATTGCAAATTCAAATTATTATGGTAGATCTTTATTTAATACTACTTTAAGTGGAACAAGTATGACTAAAGTACATAAGGAACTATGCAATGCTGAAGCTTTCGTCCAAAAAAAATTGATGGCAGGTGAATTTGATTTTCGCAATATGTTTAAGTGGAAAAAACTATACCAAAAATATAAAGAAAACATTACAGGGGAATATTTAACTTTTTCGTATTTGCACCCAGACAAAAAATATCCATTCGTTGTATGTATGTTCGACCTTGTCTATTTGGCCTTTGAACCGTCTGGATATCTGAACGGAATTTTGAGTTCATACCCCCTGCTAACGGCTTACCACACTGCATCGAAATATATAACAAAACCAAGTAAAAAACATGTGACTGAAATCTTAAGTTTGTGTGACTCGTGTCTTTTTCCAGAAATAAAATTTAATGAATACACAATTAGTAGAAGCGACTTTCACAAGTTAAAAATTTATTCAAAGTACTTCCACTGTTTAAATTCCTTTATACTCGATTCTGATAAAAAAGAAG
>MDSW01036729.1_pt1 | contig 11417 bp, 9 predicted proteins | sample 811171 | NCBI WGS metagenome assembly MDSW01 (sample SAMN05326641, study PRJNA326480) | marine metagenome | isolation source: seawater | place: Atlantic Ocean: North West | collected 2012
ATAATTTTGAGCAGTGGCTTGATATAGATCGAGATGGTGTATCAGACTTAATACATTATTATGATTGTGGTGAGAATATTTACTAAACAAAAAAACCGAGCAATTGCTCGGTTTTCTTAATCTAATTATTTAGGTTATTTAATTCCTAAAAGCTCCACTTCAAATACAAGAGTTGCTCCAGGGCCTATCATTCCTCCAGCACCCTGGTCTCCATACGCTAAGTTGGAAGGAATCGTTAATTTCCATTTATCTCCAACGCTCATTAATTGTAATGCTTCTGTCCATCCTTTAATTACCTGAGTTACTCCAAATGTTGCTGGTTGTCCTCTGTCTACTGAACTATCGAATACAGTACCGTCAGTTAGTGTTCCATGGTAGTGTACAGTTACTTGATCAGAAGTAGTTGGTTTTGGTCCGTCTCCTGAAACTAAAATTTCATATTGCAATCCACTTTCAGTTGTTGTTACTTCTTCTCTAGCTCCATTTTCAGCAAGGTAAGCTGCCCCAGCTTCATTAGCTTTTGCGCTTTTTTCTGCTTGGATTTTACCAAAGAATTCTTGTAAAATTGTCATGCTTTCTTCTTCTGAGATATCAAGATCATTGCCTTCAAAGACATCATTAAATGCTTTTGCAACTGCATTTGCATCAATAGAGTCGAGCCCTTGTGATTTTACGTTAGAAGCCATATTTACTCCTAAACTATAACTTACTTTCTCCATTTCTGTTTCTGGTTTTTTATAAGTATTGTTATTTGTGCAAGCACTTAAGATTAACGCAACACTTATGATTAATAAATTGATTCTATTCATGTTATATTTTTTTGTTGGCAAAACTACAATTATTGTTTATTTTTAGTTAAAAATTAGCAAGTATTTTTTTTATATTTGACTTTTGGAAGAAATCAAAAAATTTAATGGAGATTATAAAAACACACATACAGGGATTGTTGGTAATTAAGCCTAATGTTTTTGAAGATGAAAGAGGCCATTTTTTTGAAAGTTGGAGTAAAAAAACATATCAAGATGTTGGTTTAGAATTAGATTTTGTTCAGGATAATCAATCATTATCTCAAAAAGGAGTTTTAAGAGGATTGCATTTTCAAGACCCCCCATTTGCACAAGGTAAATTAGTGCGTGTAATTCAAGGTTTTGTAATTGATGTTGCAGTAGATATTAGAAAAGAATCTGTAACATACGGGCAGCATTTTTCTATTAAGCTTTCAGAAGAAAATAAAAAGATTTTTTGGATTCCTCCTGGTTTTGCGCATGGTTTTGCTTCCTTAGAGAATAATACGATTTTTACCTACAAATGTACTGAGATTTATAATAAGGAATCTGAGAGAGTTTTGCTTTGGAATGATGCTGATTTAAATATTAATTGGGGAGTTGAAAAACCTTTAGTTTCAGAAAAAGATATGAATGCTATTTGTTTTCAACATTTTACATCAGCATTTTAGTAATGAAAAAGCATCTCTTTTATTTTCTATTTACAGTTGTTTCATTATTAATGTTTGCTCAATTATTTATATATGCAACAGATTTAAAATCAGAAGACATATTACATCAGGAGCAATTTAATATAAAATATGGGATTTTTGCTGTTGTACAGCCGGAGAATTTAAATTTTGCTGGTGAGGAGATTCCTATTTATTCATCTGACATTTGGGAGCGTATTGACAAAGAACTCTTGAAAAATACATATTGGCAATCTAACACCTTGTTGTATTTTAAGAGAGCGAATAAGTATTTTCCTATTATTGAGCCTATTCTGAAACAATATAACATTCCTGATGATTTTAAATATTTAGCTGTTATTGAAAGTGGATTAGATAATGTTGTTTCACCTTCTGGTGCAGCTGGATTTTGGCAAATTATGAAACAGACTGGTCGTGAATATGGATTAGAAGTAAACAAAGCAATTGATGAAAGATATAATCTGGAAAAAGCAACTGTTGTAGCTTGTAAATATTTACAAGAGGCCTATAGTAAATTTGGAAGTTGGACTATGGCTGCTGCTGCATACAATATGGGGAAGAATGGAGCTAAAAGAAAAATTAAGGATCAATCTTCTAACAATTATTATAATCTATATTTAAACTCTGAGACTTCCAGGTATGTTTTTCGAATAATTGCTATTAAGGAAATTATGCAGAATCCAAAAAAATATGGATTTATCTTGCGTGATAAGGATTTATATACTATGCCTAATTTTAGAACGCTGGAGGTTGACTCTACTATTGCTAGTTTGTCTGATTTTGCACAATTACATGACGTGAATTATAAGTTATTAAAACAGTTCAATCCTTGGTTAAGAGCTAAGTCACTTCCTGATAAGTCTAGAAAGAGGTATGTTTTGAAAATACCTACTGATACTGATTTAATGGTTTTTGATAATATTGAAGTTGAATCTGACTCAATAGAATAAAATGCAAAATCAAAAAGATGTTATTGCTATTTATGGAGCCCGAGTACATAATCTAAAAAATATTGACTTAGAGATACCTAGAAATAGGCTTGTTGTGTTTACTGGAAAAAGTGGTAGTGGAAAATCATCATTAGCATTTGATACTATTTATGCAGAGGGACAAAGAAGATATTTAGAAACTTTTAATTCATATGCTCGTCAGTTTTTAGGAAAAATGGAGCGTCCAGATGTTGATAAAATTACAGGATTAAGCCCTGTGGTAGCTATTGAGCAGAAAACAACATCAAAAAATCCAAGATCAACAGTAGGTACTATTACGGAGATATATGGGTATTTACGATTGCTTTATGCTCGTGTGGGTACTGCCTATTCTTATAATTCTGGGAAAAAGATGGTTCGCTTTGATGACGATCAAATAGTAGATCTGCTTTTTAAAGATTTTAATGGTAAAACAATTAATATTTTGGCTCCTATTGTTAGATCACGAAAAGGACATTATGCTGAGCTTTTTCACACATTGGCTAAAAAGGGCTATTTAAAAGTTAGGATTGATGGAGAAATTATGGAGATAAGACCATCTTTAAAATTAGATAGGTATAAAACTCATGATATTGAAGTATTAATTGATAGGCTAACTGTTAATAGTAAGAATAAGACAAGATTGATTTCATCATTAAAATTAGCAATGAATGATGGTGATGGAGTAGTTATGATAATGCAGTTAAATAATGAATTCCCTAGATATTTTAGCAGGTCTTTAATGTGTTTAGAAACAGGTATTGCTTATAAAAACCCCGAACCTAATTCTTTCTCATTTAACTCCCCTAAGGGAGCTTGTGAATCTTGTAATGGATTGGGTAAGTATAATATAGTTGATGTGGAAAGAATAGTTCCAAATAAAAAGTTAAGTATTAATCAAGGAGCGATTGCTCCTATTTCAAATCGAAAATCTGATTGGATTATAAGTCAGCTTGAATTGATAGGGAGAAAGTTTAATTTCACTTTAAATACGCCATTTTTTGAAATTTCAGATGTTGGAGTTCATGCTATAATGTATGGAATTCAAGATACTCTTAAAGTTAATCTTAAATCTGCTAAGATTTCGAAAGTATACAAGCTAAATTTTGATGGGATTGTTAATTTTATTCAGAAGCAATTTGAAGATTCACGTATAAAATCACTTGAAAAGTGGGCTCAAAAATATATGTCTGAATTAGATTGTAGAAGTTGTTGTGGTAGTAGATTGAATATTGAATCTTCGCATTTTAAGGTTGCTGATAAAAGTATACATGAGGTATCGAATATGGATATATCTACATTTGCTCAGTGGATTGCTTCTATTGAAGCTTCACTTAATAAAAACGAATTAAAAGTTGCCAAACAGATTATTAAAGAACTCACTAAGAGAATACAGTTTATTATAGATGTTGGATTGTCTTATCTTTCCTTAAATAGAAGTTCAAGAACTTTAAGTGGAGGAGAGGCTCAGAGGATTCGTTTAGCAACTCAAATTGGTACTCAACTTACAAATGTTCTTTATATATTGGATGAGCCAAGTATTGGACTTCATCAAAGGGATAATTTGAAGTTAATTGCATCTTTGAAAAAATTGCGAGATATAGGAAATTCTGTGATTGTTGTTGAACATGATAAAGGTATGATAAAACAAGCTGACTTTATTGTTGATTTAGGGCCTGATTCTGGCATCCATGGTGGAGAGGTGGTTTCAGAAGGTTCATATAAAGTTATTTTAAAAGATAATCATGTTACAGCTGCTTATTTAAATGGAACAAGAGAAATTAAAGTTCCTAAAAAAAGAAGAGAAGGAAATGGGAAATTTCTTTCTATTAAAGGAGCCAATGGTAATAATTTAAAGAATATTGATGTTTCTATTCCTTTGGGTTTATTTTGTTGTGTTACTGGTGTTTCTGGAAGTGGTAAATCGACTTTAGTAAATGAAACTCTTTTTCCGATACTTAACAAACATTTTTTTCGAGCAGAAAAAGAACCTCTTTCTTATAATTCTATTTCAGGTTTAGAGAATGTGGATAAGGTTATTGCAGTTGATCAATCACCCATTGGTAGAACTCCAAGATCAAACCCTGCTACATATACAGGCGTTTTTTCTGATATAAGAGCTCTTTTTGCAAATCTTCCTGAATCAAAAATTAGAGGATATAAGGTTGGTAGATTTTCTTTTAATGTAGTTGGGGGGAGATGTGAAAGCTGTAGAGGAGGAGGAAAAAAAACCATTGAAATGAATCTACTGCCAGATGTTGAAGTTCAGTGTGAAGAATGTAATGGTAAGCGCTATAATAGAGAGACTTTGGAAGTTCGTTTTAAAGGAAAGTCAATTTCTGATGTTTTAAATCTTACTGTTAATCAAGCAGTTGTTTATTTTAAAAAAATACCTTCTATTTATCAAAAAATCAAAACATTGCAAGATGTAGGTTTAGGTTATGTTACTTTAGGTCAATCAGCGACAACATTTTCTGGAGGAGAAGCTCAAAGAATAAAATTAGCATCTGAATTGTCCAAAAGAAGTACTGGAAATACTATTTATATTTTAGATGAACCTACTACTGGATTGCATTTTGAAGATGTGAAAGTTTTATTACATATATTAAATACAATTGTAGATAAAGGAAACACAGTTTTGGTTATTGAGCACAATCTGGAGGTTGTAAAAGTATCTGATTATATTATTGATATAGGTAAAGAGGGAGGTGAAAAAGGTGGTAATGTTGTTTGTAACGGAAAGCCAGAAGATCTCGTAAAATTTAAAGATAGTTATACTGCAAAATGTTTACAAAAGGAGTTAAGTTGATATTAGTATATTTTTAATTTAAGTAAAAAGCAATATGAGTGCAGAAGAAAAAAAAATAAGAAGGGCTTTTAAGGAAAAAAATTGGAATGCTATAAAAACTGCTGATTCTTGGCAGATTTTTAAAATTATGTCTGAGTTTGTAGAGGGTTTTGAATCTATGTCAAAAATAGGGCCATGTGTTTCTGTTTTCGGGTCAGCTAGAACAAAATCGAAGAATAAATACTATCATATTGCAGAAGAAATTGGATATTTACTCACACAAAAAGGCTATGGTGTAATTACTGGCGGTGGTCCTGGAATTATGGAGGCAGCTAATAAAGGAGCAAAAAGAGGAAAGGGGAAATCGGTTGGTTTAAATATTGAGTTGCCTTTTGAGCAATCACACAATCAGTATATAGATCATGATAAATTATTGAATTTTGATTATTTTTTTGTGAGAAAAGTGATGTTTATAAAATATGCACAAGGGTTTATTGTTTTACCTGGTGGTGTTGGTACGCTTGATGAGTTATTTGAAGCAATTACTTTAATACAAACTGGTAAGATTGGGAGGTTCCCTATTGTTTTAGTTGGCTCTTCGTATTGGCAAGGGATGGTCGATTGGATAAAAGATACAGTCTTAGAAATTGAACAAAATATTAGTATTGAAGATTTAGATTTGTTTAATATTGTTGATACTCCAGCTGCAGCAGTTGAGATTATTGAAGAATTCTACAAAAAATACACGTTACAGCCTAATTTTTAGGATATCTGATTTCATTCTGATTTTTTTAGTATTTTTACAGAAATTTTAATAAATCTACTATGAAAAAATATTTACAACAAATCAGTTTTTTTATTTTCTTGTTTATTTCAGTGCATTCTTATTCTCAGAAAGGTTATTATGATATAGAAGAGTCTATGCCATTTCAACCTATGTTTTCATTAGGGTCGGGATTTTATAATTTTCAAGGAGATATAGAAGGACCAAAATCTAATTTTATAGGAGGTGCAAATATTGGATTTAATGCTGGTATACGATTGAATATGAGTCAGGATTTTGATGTGTCATTAATTTTTTCTAGTTTTTCTCTTGCTGAGGATGATGGAGTGCAAAAATTGAATGCAGATTTAAGTTCAGTTGGCTTACATTGTGATTATATTATTTCTAGTTTGATGAAAAAATCAAGATTATCCCCATTTTTATCTTTTGGGATAGATAGAGTGACTTTTAAAGCAAAAGACTATGATAGGGAAGAATCATTCTCATTACCAGTAGGTCTGGGCATTATGTTGGATGTGTCAGAGAGAATTAAAGTCAATATTGGTATGAATTATAGTATGATTATGGCTGATATTGATAAAGCACCACTTGAGCAAAATAATGATAAGATGATGATTACAGATTTTGCTATTCATTATGATTTATTTACTCCTAAGCCTAAAACTTATGTTAATCTTGATGAAACTTATTATGATGATGTTAATTTTAAGGCATTTGATGTTGAAGATGAGGATGGAGATTTGATTGCTGATAGTGATGATTTTTGTCCTCGAACACCTCAAGGTGTTGAAGTAGATGCTAATGGATGCCCTCTTGATTCTGATTATGATGGGATTCCAAATTATATTGATGAACAGGAGTATACTCCTAGGGGTTCAGTTGTTAATGAAAGAGGAGTGCAATTAACTGATGAAGAATATAGGAGTATGTATTCAGACTACGAATCAGCTAGTAGAAGATATGCAGCACATTATAACAATTATAATATTCAGCAAGATAACTTTAAAACTGTAAATGAATATCTTTTAGCAAAGGCCAATGCTTTTAACAGAGCTTTCAATGAAGGTAAAGAGTCTGACGAGCAAGATAAAGGGGCGAAATATATGGTGAGAATAGCTTCTTATGATAGTAGTGTGCCAGCTGATGATATGAATAATTTATTGTGTATAGATGATTTACAGAGTTTTACTATGGAAGATGATCTAGTAATTTATGTTGTTGGGTCTTATACTACTTTAGATGAGGCAATAAATAGATCATATGCTATTGAAGAACAAGGGTTTGATGATACGTATATCATGGTTGAAAATGATGGTAAAATCTCTAGATATGTTGAACCTCCTTCAGAACCACAGATAGATGAAGAAGAAGTTGTTTTGATTCCTTCTGAAGAAGTTAATTCTAATGATATCATAGATAAGGAAGCTTTAAAAGAATCGAAAGGGATACTAACTAATGGAACTATTTATAGAATACAGGTAGGTGCGTATAGTAAAAATAAACCTTTATCAAGTGAAATTTTTGTTGGAGTTGATAATGTGATTTCTTTTATTGGAAAAGATGGACTAATAAGATATATGGCTGGTTCTTTTACTGAGTATAAAGATGCGGTTGATTATCAGGCACAAATGAGAGCTAGAGGGTTTGATGATGCATTTATTGTTACTTATAAGAATGGAGAAAGAATTAGTTTGAATTTTGCAATTAAAAATAGTAAGCCTAATTTATTAGTTGAGGAAGTAGAGGATGATGAGACTAACTTAGATTTGAATTTTATTGTTCAGATTATGGTAGATGGAGCTTCAGTTTCTGCTGTGGATTTAGAGAAAATGAGTAAATTAGGAAATATTGATAAAGAGCAATCAGGTGCTCTTTATAAATATTATGCAGGTACTTACTCAAATTTAGAGGAAGCTAACAGACAGCTTGAAAAAGCTAAGTTAGCTGGCTTTTCTAACGCATTTGTATTTGCAACAAGAAATAGTGAAAGAATTACACTTGAAGAAGCAGAAGAGTTGTTAAAGTAATCACTACTTTGACAAGTAAGCTAGCATTTAGAGCGATTTATTTTTAGGTAATTTTCTTTTTTCGACTACCTTGATATACTTCAAATTTTCTAAAGCTACATTCAAGATCCCCATTCATTAATTTTATTTTTCTATTTGGTTTTAAACCGATAAGTTTCATGTTTTCAATATCAGATGAAAGTAGCCAAATTATGCATCCATGGTAGTTGTGTTTTAGTGTGGTTCCAATTTTTTCATAAAAGTCATTAATTCCCAAATCTATTCGTTCCCCATAAGGAGGATTAAACATTACAAATGTTCCTGGATTGATTTCTGTTTCAAAGAAGTTAGAATTTGTTACTTGGATATTGCCATGCATTAATGCATTCTCAATATTTCTTCTGCTTATTCTTACTGCTTTTTGAAAGTTGTCTCCTCCCGTTATCTTTCCCTCATAGTTTCTTTCTTTATTTAAGGAAGCTTCTCTTATTATTTCCCAAAGCTCTTTGTCAAAGTCTTTCCATCCTTCAAAACCAAACCGTTCTCGAAAAATGTTTGCAGGAATATTATATGCAATTAATGCAGCTTCGATTAGTAAAGTCCCACTTCCACACATTGGATCATAAAAGTCAGATATCTTATCCCAGTCACTTAATAATATAAGGCCTGAGGCTAATACTTCATTAATAGGAGCAGTTACCGTATCTGATTTATATCCCCTTTTATGTAACGATCCCCCTGAACTATCAAGAGAAACTGTACAGGTATTTTTTGCAATATGTAAGTTAATGCTTACGTTAGGCGTTACTGGATCAACATTAGGTCTTTTGTTAAATTTGTTCATAAAAGTATCTGCAATAGCATCTTTCATTACTAGTGATGCATATTTACTGTGAGTAAAAAATTCAGAGTGAGTAGTTGCATGCGTAGCAAAAGTACTATCTAGATCCAAGATTTTTATCCAGTCAATTTCGCATAATTTTCTGTAGAGATCCTTATTGTCAAATGCCTGAAAGTGTGTAATTGGTTTTAGGATTCTAAGTGCTGTTCTTAGGTTTAGATTTGCTTTGTACATAAAGCCTTTATCTCCTTTAAAGCTAACAGCTCTATTCAGTATTTTTATATTTTGAGCTCCTAGATTTTTAAGTTCTTCTGCCAGAACTTCTTCTAAGCCAAACATGGTTTTGGCTAACATATAAAAGTTGTTATTTATCATTTGACAAAGGTAATGTATATTACTTAAAAGATATTCTTAGTTTTGTTCAAACCAAAGTTTTGGTATTATATATTGCATTTAGTTGCATAATCATTACAATTATGAAGAATTTTCAACTATTAGGAGTTAAATCAGAGTTTGTTAGGAGATTATATGAGTTAGATATTATTAATCCTACAGAGATTCAACAGAAAGTTATTCCGTTATTGCTAGAAAGAGATAGTGATTTGGTTGGACAAGCTCAAACTGGTACAGGAAAAACGGTTGCTTTTGGATTACCACTCTTGCATAAAATTGATGCTAATAAAGCTTGTGTTCAGGCTTTAATTTTATGTCCTACACGTGAATTAGGACAGCAAGTCGCTAAGCAATTATTTCGTTTTTCTAAATATTCGGACAAGATTTTTATAGAATCAGTTTATGGCGGTAGTCAAATTGATAAGCAAATTTTCAATCTTAAACGAACTACACATATAGTCGTAGCAACTCCTGGTAGATTGATTGATTTAGTAAGGCGCAAGGCTGTAGATTTAACTCAGATTAGAATAGTTGTATTAGATGAAGCAGATGAAATGCTTAGTATGGGATTTAAAAAAGAATTGCATGAGATACTACATTTTATACCACATTTACAGGCTAAATGGCTGTTTTCTGCAACTATGCCTCATGGCATTAAGCAAATTATAAATGAACATATGAGTGTTGATTCACACAGAATAACTATAAGTTGCAATAATCTGGTAAATGCAAAAATTGATCATAAATTTGTTTTATGTGATGATATTGAGAAGTTCAAGATTCTTTTGCAATTTTTAAGTTCTGTTAAAGAACAAAGAGGAATTATTTTTTGTAGAACAAGAAAACAAACCCAGAATTTAGCTTCTAGATTAATTGCTAAAAATATTTCAGCTGATGCTATTCATGGCGATTTATTACAAAAGGAAAGAGATAAAGTAATGCGAGCATTTAAGAATGAGATTTTGAGTGTAATTGTAGCAACTGATATTGCAGCTAGAGGTATTGATGTTCCAGATTTAACATATGTTGTTCATTATCAACTGCCTGATCAAAATGAATATTATATTCATAGAAGTGGCAGAACAGCTCGCGCTGGAAACAAAGGAGTTTCTTTAGTTTTAGCGAATAGTTATGATATGAGAAAAGTCAGAGATTACGAAAAAAAACTAAGGATTTCTTTTTCTAAAGTGAGTATTCTTAAACAGTGAATCTTTTTATAATCACTTTTAATGGAAGTATTTTTTTTGTATGCTCAATGCTTGGACCTGCGCACCAAACTGTTTTGTAGGTATTGCTAAATGCTGCTTTTTTAATTGATTTCATACCTTTCAAATAGATAATCATTTTTATCCATCGTTTTAGATTCTTGTTTTTACTTATTATTTTTTCTAGCCAATTTTGTGTGGTTCCTGTTTTTTGAACATAAGGAGTATTAATCACAGTGCAAGGTGTCCCAGATATTTTTGTAGTTAAAACAATATCTTTTTCTCCGTAATCAACACAGGCTTGCTTGTATTCTGTTGAGATTTCAGCTTCTTCACAAGCGATAAAAGGAGAGCCAATAGATAATCCGGAATATCCTTCATTAATTTTTTCTGTAACTCCTAATTTTGTGCCGACTCCACCAGCTGATATTATAGGTATGGAGCAGAATTTTTTTATGCGACTTATTAATTCTTTTGAGTTCATATTTCCAGCATGCCCTCCTGCATCTTTATTTACTGCTACTATTCCATCAGCACCTAATTTTTCTGCTTTTTTTGCATAACTCTCATCTATTACATCACAAAAAACTTTTATTGCGTTGGGTTTGCATAATTCGATTACCTGCTTTGGATTTCCTAGTGATGTAATTATAAAATCTACTTTTAGGTCTGTACAAGTTTTTAATTGTTTCTGCATCCTTATATTAGATTTGTTTACAATTAAGTTGACTCCTAGTCCCTTACTGTTTGTATTGTTTCTTATTTCTCTTATTGCGTTTCTAAGCTCTTGATCTGTTCTGAAATTTAAAGCAGGTATGCAAGCAGCAATATCAGCATTTAAGGCTTCTATCATCATTTTAGTATTAGTTACTAAAAACATAGGAGCCATTATTATTGGGTATTTTACGTCAAGTAATTCATTAATAAGTATTCTATGCATTGTAATTTATTATTCGTA
>MDSW01086484.1_pt1 | contig 11417 bp, 7 predicted proteins | sample 811171 | NCBI WGS metagenome assembly MDSW01 (sample SAMN05326641, study PRJNA326480) | marine metagenome | isolation source: seawater | place: Atlantic Ocean: North West | collected 2012
GTAGCCCCAAAATGCAGCCAAAGAAAAAATAACCAAAATAACGATGTCTAACCAATTCATAACATTAGATATTAGCTGTTTGTACGTTAAAAATAAATTTCTGTTTCAAAAAGATCTTTACAGGCCTAGTAAAACCCTTATGTCTTCTTCTCCAGGAAGCATTTTAATTGGGTCTTCTAACAACTCTTTAATGTTCACTAGAAATCCTACAGACTCTTTTCCGTCAATTATTCTATGATCATAGGATAATGCAACAAACATAATTGGTCTTATTGCAAGCTCCCCATTAATTGCCACTGGTCTTTCAACTATATTGTGCATTCCAAGAATTGCTGATTGTGGAGGATTAATTATTGGCGTTGAAAGCATTGATCCGAAAACACCTCCATTTGTTATTGTAAAAGTCCCTCCCGACATTTCATCTGGAGTAATCTTACCGTCTCTCGCTTTTATGGCAAGCCTTTTAATTTCTGCTTCAATTTGATTAAGTGTCATTTCATCAGCATTTCTAACAATAGGAACCATTAAACCTTTTGGAGAAGAAACAGCTATTCCAATGTCGGCATATTCATGCATTAACATGCTTTTTCCATCAATTTGAGCATTCACAGCCGGGAATAATTCCAATGATTGAGTTACAGCTTTTGTAAAAAATGACATAAAGCCCAGTCCAACTCCATGTTTTTCTTTAAACTCCTCCTTATATTGTTTTCTGATATCCATTATTGGCTTCATATCAACCTCATTAAATGTTGTCAACATTGCCATCTCATTTTTTACCGAAACCAATCTCTCAGCAATTTTTCTTCGCAAAAGACTCATTTTTTGCTTAGATTGACCTGGCTTTAAAGGCTTTTCTTTAGGCTTAGAGCTTGATGAATTTAAAGCGCTTATTGCATCATCTTTTGTAATTCTTCCAGCCTTTCCAGTACCTTCAATTTTATTAGAATCCAATTGATTTTCAGCAATAATTTTTGACGCCGCAGGAGAAGGTGTTCCAGTAGCATAGTTTGTCTCTTCTTTTAAGGGTGCACTTGGGACTTGAATATCATCTGTTGAATCTGAGCTATTCTCTACAGGCTTTTCAGATCCTTCTGGTGCCTTTGCAGAAGTATCAATTAAGCACACAACTTGTCCTACCGCAACTGTATCTCCATCTTCAGCCTTCAATGTTATAATGCCACTTTCTTCGGCAGGCAACTCAAGTGTTGCTTTATCAGAATCAACTTCGGCAATTGTTTGGTCTTTATGTACATACTCTCCATCTTCAACAAGCCAAGACGCTATTTCAACCTCTGATATTGATTCACCCGGACTAGGGACTTTCATTTCTAATATAGACATCTTATAATTTTTTACTTATTTACTTTTACGTTTGCATATCTAAACAACTCATCAAATAATTTCTCTAACCTTCTTTCGTGAAGTTTTTTTGACCCTGCCGCTGATGCCGCAGTTGCTGGTCTAGTGATTCCAATTAAAGACGATTGCTTAAGATTAGTTGCCATATAACTCCATGCGCCCATGTTTGCGGGTTCTTCTTGGGCCCATAACACACGAATCGCATTAGGATATTTTTTAAACACTTTATTTAGCTGAAGCTCTGGCAATGGGTATAACTGTTCCAATCTTATAAAAGCCATATTGTCTACTTCATTCTGAATGGCTTTAGATTTCATTTCATAATAAAACTTCCCACTGCATAAAACCAAAGTGTCTACAATTTCAGGATTTGCCGAAACATCATCAATCACCTCTTTAAAAGTACCTGAGTCCATTTCTTCAAGTTTTGAAGTGGCGTCTGGATGCCTAAGCAACATCTTTGGTGTAAAAACAACCAAAGGCTTTCTAAAATCTCTTTTCATTTGACGTCTCAATAAATGGAAATGATTCGCTGGTGTGGAAGTATTTACAATCTGCATATTCAGGTCAGCGCACTGCTGTAAAAAACGCTCCATTCTAGCACTAGAATGCTCCGCGCCTTGCCCCTCATAACCATGAGGTAAAAGCAATACCAAACCACTTTGTGTTGACCACTTGTCTTCACCAGAGGAAATAAACTGATCAATCATGATTTGTGCTCCATTAAAGAAATCTCCAAATTGAGCTTCCCAAATTGTTAAACCATTGGGCGTAGCAAGGGAATATCCATATTCAAAACCAAGGACACCATATTCTGATAAAAGAGAATTGTAAATTGAAAAAACTCCTTGTTTTTCTCCAATACTATTTAAGGTATATATTTTTTCTTCAGAATCTTCTGTTACAACAACGGCATGTCTATGTGAAAATGTGCCTCTTTCAACATCTTGTCCAGAAATTCTAATATTTACACCTTCCTTTAATAAAGAAGCATAAGCAAGCATTTCAGCAGAACCCCAATCCAAACTGTTTTTTTGAAATGATTCCAATCGATCCTTAAATATCTTTAAAGTTTTCCTAAAATACTTTTTTCCTTCCGGTAATTCTGAAAGTTTTTCACCGAGCAATAACAAGTCTTTTTTTGCAACTCCTGTCTTTGGTGAAAAATGAAAATCTTCTTTATTAGCATGTCTAAAACCATCCCAAGTTGATTGTAAAAAATCATGAACCAGCGCTTTGTCTTGGTCTTTTGATTTAGAGTATTCATCTTCTAAATAAATATTATATTCATCCACCATCTTTTGAGCTTTCTCTCTGCTTATCAAGCCCTCTTTCTCTAATTGTCTAAAATAAATATCACTTGGGTTTGGATGTTTTGAAATTAAACTATATAATTTCGGTTGAGTGAATTTTGGCTCGTCACCTTCATTATGACCATATTTTCTGTAGCATAACAAATCAACAAATACATCACTTTTGAATGTTTGACGATATTCCATCGCGAATTCAATCGCACTTATAACAGCCTCAACATCATCTCCGTTAACATGAAAAACAGGAGATAAAGTTGTTTTTGCAACATCTGTACAATAAGTTGAAGACCTCCCATCAAGATAGTTGGTCGTAAATCCAACTTGATTATTAACAACAATATGAACGCTACCTCCAGTTTTATAGCCGTTTAATTGTGCCATTTGAATGATCTCATAAACAACTCCTTGACCAGCAATTGCAGCATCTCCATGAATGATTACGGGACAAACTTTGGTTTCATCTTTATACTCATGATCTATTTTTGCTCTTGCTATTCCTTGTACAACTGGATCAACCGCCTCTAAATGAGAAGGATTTGGAGCTAATGTTATTCCTAATTCTTTGTTGTTTTTTAATTTAACAGTCGAAGAGAACCCCTGATGATACTTTACGTCTCCATCAAAAGTCTGATCAAAATCAAATTCTTTTCCATCAAATTCCGAAAAAATATCTCTCGGATTTTTTTCAAAAATATTTGTCAGGGTATTCAACCTTCCCCTGTGGGCCATTCCCATTACAAAATATTCCACACCCAATGAAGACCCTTTTTCAATTAGAGCATCTAGTCCTGGTATTAGACTTTCTCCTCCTTCAACGGAAAACCTTTTTTGACCAACAAATTTTTTACCTAAAAAGCTTTCAAATTGAGATGCCTTATTAAGTTTTTCATAAATATCTAACTTTCTTTCTTTATCAAAAGCAGCTCTTTGATGGCTGTCTATTTTTTCTTTGAACCAATTAAGTCTTTCAGGGTTTCTAAGATACATATACTCAATCCCTATAGATTGACAATATGTACTGTTTAAATGAGTAATTATACTTCGTAAGCTTGCCGCACCTAGTCCAACCTCTTCCCCTGCTTGAAATATTAAATCTAAATCAGACTCAGATAAACCAAAGTTTTCTAGATCTAGAGATGGAGAATACTTCCTTCTATCTCTAACCGGATTTGTTTTGGTAAACAAATGTCCTCTTGTTCGGTATCCCTGAATTAGATTAATTACCTGAAACTCTTTTATGTAGTTTTCAGGAATCTCTCCGTTTTCTTCATAATTTGTTTTTGCAAAATCAAATCCTTGAAAGAACTTTTGCCAACCAGCGTCAACATTATCAGGATTCTTTAAGTATTCCTTATAAAGATATTCTATTGCATTTGGGTCTGCATTCCCTATAAATGATAAATCGTCCATTTAAAGTGTGATTCCTTATTTAAATAACAAAGTTATGTTTTTCTTGAACAGATTGAACTTTTTTTTCAAAAAACAACTGAAAACAGAAAGTGTTTCCTCCTAAAACAATAACCAAAATAGAAATATATCGTAATAAAATAACAAATAATGCTTATTTAAAACTATTTAATTGTCATGCAAATTACTTTTATCTATATTATTTTATGCTTGGTTTTTGTGCTTTCTATATTCACATTTGTAAGTGGAAAGTCCGATATTAAAAGAGTAAATGGGGTGTTTTTATCAATCGCCGCAACTCTTATTTTAATCGACCAATTTCAAGAAGATGAAAGACTTTTTAAACTTCAAGTATTATTAATCTCATTTGTATTATTACACTTCTTTTTATCCCGAACTGAATTTTTTAAAAAATTACATTTTGGCTTTATAGGTGTTGCTTTAACATCACTTTTTTTTCTTCTTATTGGACCTGATGTTTTTCATTACAATAATTTTGACATTTCATTTAATTCTTGGAATGTTTGGATTTTGCCCTTCATTGGTGCTGGAATATGGTATGCTTGTGATTTTGTTGCCACACTCTTCTCCCAATTTGTAGGTTTTGAAACTAGAAATTCCTTGGAACAAGTTAATTTGCTTTTCTTTTTTGCTCTTTCATTGTTTATTGGATCTTTTTTAGCTGCCAGTTTTGGTGTTTATGTAATTGGAATAAGTGCATTGGCATCAAGTTTTTATAGAAAAGAAGAAACCTCAAATATTGCATTTTCCTTTCTATTGATATCCACCCTTCCATTTTTTTCGAAAATGATCGGCATGCAATCTGTTGACTTGTTGGTTGCTAAAAACGTTGAGGGTCTTTGCCTTGGCATTGCAGGTGTATGGTTTTTACAAATTCTATCTAAATCCAAGGCCAACGCTGTTATTTTTTCTTTAATTGGATTTTTTTTCCACCTTATTCTATCCATACTTTTAATTCTTGCTTTTACACAAAAAGCTGGCTTTGGAGGAGTCGATGCTTATATGGCATTTATAATAGGAACAGCCATTGGATTTGTTTCATTTTATGACTTCGCGTTAACTCATGTTGTTTTTTCTTCATCTCTTTTAATTGGAATGGCTTTTGGACCTATGATAATTAACAAAGAACTCATTGAACAAAAAGAAGTGATTCTTCAAAATTCAAATGCCAAATCAAATGTAAAAAGCTTGCCTTTGGAAGATATCGTTGGATCCTACAAAATTGACCCCTATAAATCTAGCGTTCTATTTAAACTTGGTAATACTGGAGACATTACTGAGGGATGTATCACATCTTTATCTGGTGACATTGTTATCAACAAAGACATTGCAATGTCTTCTTTTAATGTGGTTATACCCGTTGACAGCCTAACCACATTTAACAGCATGAGAGATGAATCTTTAATGGAAAAAAATTATTTTTTCAGATCCAAGTTCCCCAAAATGAGATACTTAGTTCGATCTATTAAAAAAGAAATGGATTACTATCTACTAAATGGGAATTTCACAATGATTGGTGTTAGTAAGCCTCTGCCTGTTCAAATGAAATTTATAGAAACAAAGACAACGGATGGGATTCAAAGACATATTCTTGTTGGCAAAGCCAAAATTGATAGAACTAAATTTGGAATGACACCCGATTCGAAAGAAGGAAATATTGTAGATTTTGAATTTAGAGTTGAAATTACTGAGATATAGTTTATTTTTATTCCATTGAATCTCATATAATATATTACTTGATGTTGCAATGGATTTTTTAAAAACCCCCATTTCTTATCTAAAAGGAGTCGGCCCACAAAGAGCCTCCTTACTTAATAAAGAGCTTGGAATCATTACTTTTAATGATCTTTTGTTTCATTTCCCATTTAGATACATTGATCGCTCTAATTACCACCTAATAAAAAACGTTAGAACAATTGATGAGCCACTTCAGCTTAAGGGCAAAATTGTTCATATCAAAGAAGTTGGAGCAAGGAGACAAAAAAGGCTAATTGCTTTATTTGAAGATGAATCAGGTCAAATTGAACTACAATGGTTTAGGGGTGTTAGCTGGATCAAATCATCCCTAAAAATCAACACCACTTACCAGGTCTATGGCAAAGGAAAACTATATGGAAAATCTTGGAACATTCCGCATCCAGAAATCAGCGAGTGGGATGAGGCAAAAAAGCAGAACAATCTTCAACCTGTTTATTCAACAACTGAAAAACTAAACAATTCAGGCCTACATTCTAAAGGAATTGAAAAATTAATGTCTCAATTTTTTTCTCAATGGAATGATGATCCTAAAGAGAACTTACCGTTAAACCTATTAAATGAAAATAATTTAGTTGGCATTAAAAAAGCATTAACTGATATTCATTTTCCTAAAAATAAATCTGATTCAATTAAGGCGCGAGTTAGGCTAAAATTCGAAGAACTATTTTTTCTTCAACTTGAACTTTTACTTAGAAAAGAGATTGGAAAAAAGAAAAGCAAGGGCCTTGTTTTTTCTCATATTGGAGATTATTTCAACTCTTTTTATAGCAATCACATTCCTTTTGAACTTACAGGTGCACAAAAAAAAGTTGTAAAAGAAATAAGAAAAGATTTTTTAAGTGGTCAACAAATGAACAGGCTGTTACAGGGCGATGTAGGAAGTGGAAAAACCCTTGTTGCTATTTTGAATATGTTAATTTGTATTGACAATGGCTATCAAGCAACACTAATAGCGCCAACAGAAATTCTGGCAAATCAACATTTTGAAACAATTAATGCTCTTTTAGGAAAAATAAACCTCTCTGTATTTCTATTAACTGGCTCGTCAAAAAAAAGCGAGCGTAAAGTAATCAATGAAAACCTATTAAATGGTGGTGCAAATATCTTAATAGGAACACATGCAATATTAGAAGACTCTGTGGTTTTTAAAAAATTAGGGCTTGTTGTTATTGATGAACAACATAGGTTTGGGGTGGCTCAAAGAGCAAAAATGTGGGCGAAAGGAAACCCATCACCTCATATTTTAGTGATGACAGCAACTCCTATACCCAGAACTCTAGCCATGACTTTTTATGGCGACTTAGATGTTTCTGTAATTGATGAGTTGCCTCCTGGAAGAAAGCCAATTTCAACCATACACAGATTCGATTCTCATCGATTAAAGCTTTTTTCCTTTATTAAAGAAGAGGTTAAAAGAGGAAGACAGGTTTACATTGTTTATCCATTAATACAAGAGTCGGAAAAGCTTGATTTCAACAACCTTATGGATGGATATGAATCAATCTCAAGAGCATTCCCGTTGCCTGAATTTAAAGTGAGTATTGTTCATGGTCAGATGAAAGCAGATGATAAGCAAATGGAAATGAATCGATTTGTAAAAGGTGAAACCAATATTATGGTTGCCACAACTGTTATTGAAGTTGGTGTTAATGTCCCAAATGCAAGTATTATGGTTATCGAAAGCGCCGAGAGATTTGGCCTTTCTCAACTACATCAACTAAGAGGAAGAGTTGGTCGTGGATCTGACAAATCATACTGCATACTGATGACAGGTAATAAACTAACAAAGGATGCTAAGCTAAGAATGGAAACCATGACAAATACAAATGATGGATTTGAAGTTGCTGAAGTTGATTTAAAACTGAGAGGTGCTGGAGACCTAATGGGAACAAAACAAAGTGGTTTATTAGATCTTAAAATTGCTGATTTATCTAAGGATGGTCAAATACTGATGCTTGCTAGAAAATCAGCCATTGAAATTCTTTCTTCAGATCCACTGTTGGAAGAAAATAAAAACTTACTATTAAGAAATAAAATGATTGAAATTTTGAAAAACAAACCCAATTGGGGTAAAATATCTTAATTAAAGATCATCAGAAAAAACATCCTCTAAAGAATTGTTATCTGAATCTGAAAACTCTTCCCTAGTCACGGTTCTTAAAATATTCGTTTTAATAACTGTAAGTCTTATTTCTGATCGAATAGAGCCGTCTTCAACTTTATATGCTTTTGCTACTGGCGTGCCAAGAATCTCCACCAATGTTCCTTTCTTTAAAAAATCTAATATCTTAAGATTTGCCCCTTCCTGCTTCCAGATAGTGCAATTAACCCAAGTGGTTTTTGTTTTTGATTGCCCCGTTCTTTTGTCTTTCCAATTTTGATTATGAGCAACAGGAAAATTAATTGCAACAACTTGCCCCTCAAGATTTCTAACCATTGCATCTTTTCCTAAATTACCTATAAGTCTTGTCTCAAAAACAGTCGCCATTATTATATAAATTATACCTTAATTGTCTAATATAATAAATTTAGTTGTGAATGAATATATAGGCATTACAACATATGATTAAATTTGAATGATAAACAATCGCATATTTTGAAAATTGCACTTATAGAATTTGGGGAGTCACATGATGAATGTCTTTTGAGTCAAGCAAAGGCCCTTTATGGCAATGACCTCAAAGTTTATTTATATTGTTCAGCATCTTTATGGGAAAGAAACCCTGCCATTCAAAAATATATAATTGAGCATATTGAGATTAAAAACGACAGCTCTTGGAGAAGTCAAATTAATTTGGCTTTGTTTTTAAGAAAAACCCTTTTAAAAAATAAGATAAACAAGTTGGTTTTTAATACCGCACAGGGCGCTCTAGTTAGAAACCTTTGTCTCATTTCTCCAAAAAAAATTGAGATAATAGGCATATTACACACTATTAAAAAATTAAAAAACAGTTTTACTCAAAAAATAATCAGTTTAAAAATTAAAAAATATTTGGTTTTAAATCAGTCGCTTTTAAACAACCTTAAAACGTCTTCTAAAATAAACATTGGCGTTTTCTATCCTCTTGAATATTCTTTAGGAAAGCAAACTCTTTTAAAAGAAAAAAATAAAACATGGATTGTCATTCCCGGTGAGGTACAGCAAAGAAGAAAAGACTTACTTGGAAGTGTTGAAATGATGAAAGAGGCATGTCAAAAAAACAAAAACTTGCTTTTTATATTTCTTGGAAGAAATGATCCCAATTGGCAAGAAACTAAAAAATTTATTGCTTTATTAAATAAGGAGAATATTTACAATAATTGCATGTTTTTTAACGAGTTTATTGATAATGATTTATTTATGTCTTTCGTCCAAAAAGCAGATTTTTTATGGCCGATGGTTCACCCAAACACAGAAAGTGCTAACGAATATTTTTTAAATCAAATTTCAGGAACCATCAATCTCTCTTTCTCATTAAAAATCCCCCTATTAATTCACCAAGATTATTCTTCATGGGAAGATTTTAATTCTTCAGGTATTTTGTACACAAAATCTAATTTCTCAAGCAAATTAAATTCTGGGGTTGAACAAAGAGATTTCATCATAAACAAAATGAAAAATTGCTCTAACTTCTCAAAAGACAAACAACTTTCAAAGTATTTAAATTTCATTAAATCATCAGATTAACAAGTAAAGCAATAACTTTACACTATGCTATTTAAAGATGTTATTGGCCAAAGAGACTTAAAACAAAGCCTTATCAATCAGGTTAAGAGAGGTAAAATACCTCATGCTCAACTATTTAATGGTCAAAGTGGATATGGCGCATTGCCCCTTGCTATTGCATTTGTTCAATATCTTTTTTGCGTTAACAAACAAGAAAATGACAGCTGTGGCACTTGTCCTTCTTGTAAAAAAATGCAAGAACTTCAGCACCCCGACTTACACTTTGCGTTTCCAATGGTTCAGGGTATTAGTCATGTATCAAACACTCATCTTGAACCATGGAGAGAGATCATTAAGGAAAACCCCTACTTTGATTTGTATTCATGGATACAAAAAATTGACACCAAAGAACGAAAACCCATAATAGGGGTTCATGAAAGCAAAGAAATTATTAAGAAACTAAACTTAAAATCATTTGAAGGCGGGTATAAAGTGATGCTTATGTGGCAAATTGAACAAATGAATATGGATTGTTCTAATAAGCTATTAAAGATACTAGAAGAGCCACAAGACAAAACCCTCTTTATTTTGATTAGTTCATCACTAGATGCAATTCTACCAACTATTTTATCTCGAACTCATGTTTTTAATATTCCAAGAATTGAACATAATGAGTTGTCTTCATATCTTTCTTCTGAATTTAACATGAGTGAAGAAGAAGCAAGCACAAATGCTTCTTTTTCTGAAGGAAATCTGTTTTTTTCAATTAGAAATCAATTGGATACAAGTTCCGATAACTACTTTGATTATTTTGTTTTACTTATGAGGGTATGTTATAAAAAAGATGTATTAAATATGCTAGACTGGGCAAGTCAAATGGCCAACCTTTCAAAGGAAAGCCATAAGCTTTTTATAAAATATTCTTTACATATGTTTAGACAAAGTCTTCTGTTTAATTATCAAGAAGGTGAATCGCTGAAGGTTTCTGAGAAAGAACGGGAATTTTTAAATAATTTCGCAAGGTTTATCAGCGGAAATAATATAGAGTTGTTCATGAATCACTTTAACAAAGCATACAATAGCATCGATAGGCTAGCCAATTCAAAAATATTATTCACTCAGCTCACTTTTTGGGTAATGAGAGGGATTCATCAATCCTAATTTTTTATTCTATTTCACAATCAAAACGAATGATTTCCCTCATAAAAAGTGTAAGTAATATCACCCCATTAAAAATCAAGAAATTAAATGGGTATGAAAATGAGAACTTTCATGTTAAAGGCAAAAATGGTGACTTTGTTTTTAAAACCTACAGATATTCCGAAGTTCTTTATTCTCAATTATTAGGTGAAACCGAGACTCTTCTTTTTCTAAAGAAACAAGGAAATGAAAAAATACCAACACCCATTTCTTTTAATGATGGCTCATATATTAAAGTTCTTTTTCACGAAGAAAAGCAAATCATCTGTAGAATATTAACTTTTTTAAAAGGGTCATTTTGGGGAGATGTTGAATCAAATGATGATTTATACAAATCATTAGGTGCTTTTTTAGGCGACCTTAATCTTCAATTACAAGGGTTTTTCAATCCAAATGTAATCGCTATTAAGCATGACTGGGACATCCAAAATCTTAGCCTAAGTAAGAAATATATAAACAACATTCCTTCTGTAAAAGATCAAAATGTTGTGCGTTATTTTTTTATGCTTTTTGAACGAGAAGTAGTACCTGAATTTAACAACATTCGCAAGTCTATTGTTCACAATGATGCAAATGAATGGAATGTTTTAATAAAAAATGGATCTGTTTCTGGAATTATAGATTTTGGAGACCTTGCATATACCCCGCTAATTAATGAGATTTCAACAGCCATTACCTATGCTTGTTACGATAAAGAAAACACATTAGAA
>MDSW01165029.1_pt1 | contig 11417 bp, 13 predicted proteins | sample 811171 | NCBI WGS metagenome assembly MDSW01 (sample SAMN05326641, study PRJNA326480) | marine metagenome | isolation source: seawater | place: Atlantic Ocean: North West | collected 2012
ACTCCTTCAATTAATATGTATTCAATGGTTATTGTATGTCGCTTACTTTTATTTTTAAGGTACTTTTTACATGAATTCAACAATTGATCTAGTGGATATTTTTTGTTTATGGGTACTATTTCATTTCTAAGGGTATTATTTGTAGCATGCAAAGAAATGGCTAGAGAAACGTCTGTTCTTGATGAAAGCTTATCTATTTCTGGAACTATTCCAGAAGTGCTGAGGGTAATCCTTCTTTTCGATAAACCATAAGCATTTTGATGCTGCATTAAACTTATTGAGTCTAAAACAGGTTCAATGTTAAGAAGAGGTTCTCCCATGCCCATAAAAACAATATTTGAAATTGGTTGAGCAAATTCTTCATTGAAATTTGCTAACCATAGCTGGCCTATAATTTCAGCACTCGATAAATTTCTTTCAAAACCCTGATGGCCAGTAGCGCAAAAAGTACACTGCAATGCACATCCTGCTTGAGAAGATATACACAAAGTGAGCCTTTTCTTTTCCGGTATTTTTACCATTTCTATCATTGATCCTGAATCAAGTTTAATTAAATACTTTTTAGTGCCTTCAGGTGAAGTCAGGCATTCTTCAATTATTGGTGGTTTTATCTCTGCAACTTCGAAGAGTTGGTTTCTTAGGTTCGTGCTAAAGTCAGTCATTTTGTCAAAATCAATAACTCCCCTTTGATGAACCCACTTCATAAATTGCGAAGCCTTGAAATTTGGTTCACCTAATGAATTAAAAAAATTAACTAAAGAATCATGAGTCAATCCTAATAAGTTAATTTTTTCTTTTGACACTTACTTAAAAAATCTCACTATCGTCAAAAAAGTAAGAAATCTCCCTAGATGCGCTTTCCACTGAGTCAGATCCATGTACTGCATTTGCATCAATTGTTTCTGCAAAATCAGCTCTAATGGTTCCTGACTTTGCCTCACTTGGATTAGTGGCTCCCATTAAATCTCTATTTTTTAAAATAGCGTTCTCCCCCTCAAGGACTTGAACAAAAACTGGAGCTGATGTCATATATTCAACAAGATTTGCAAAAAAGGGCTTTCCATCGTGCTCAGCGTAGAATCCCGCAGCTTTATCTTGGTCCATATGAATTAACTTTCCTGCAACAACCTTGAGGCCATTACTCTCAAATCTATCAATAATTTTGCCAATAATATTTCTTGACGTTGCATCTGGTTTTATAATCGATAATGTACGTTGGATTGTCATAGAGTGATTCCTAATTTTTGCGACATTATAGTTCAGTTAGTCTAATTCATCTATCCAAGCCATTTGAATAGCTTCTAAAATTTTCTCATTTGAACTATTAGGGTCACCAATGAAGTGATCCAGGTTGCATATTTTTTTATGCAAATCAGGAAAACTTATCCACTGAGGATCAATTTCAGGAAAGTTTTCGCACAATTCTATAGCGATTTCTTGTATATCTGCCCAATTAATTTCCATTAGTGGTCTTCGGAAACCAGATTAATAGTATATTTTGGAATTCTAATGACTGTCATCTCATCAACAGGATATGCCTGACAACCTAATCTAGAATTTTGCTCAAGCCCCCATGCTTTATCAAGCTGATCCTCTTCCTCATCAGAAGCATCCTCTAAATTATTAAAACCGTCTTCAATAATGATATGGCATGTTGTACATGCGCAAGACATTTCACACGCATGCTCGATCTTAATCTTACTTCTTAGGCATGCCTCTAAAATACTTTCGCCAGGAAGGGCTTCGATAATAGCGCCCTCAGGACAAAATTCTTCGTGAGGTAAAATTTTTATTTTTTTTTTTACTTGGGAAGTAACTTCAGAACTAAAGTTTTTATCACTATCAACAGTGAAGCTCTCCCCACATCCACAAACTGAAGTTGCATTTGGATTATGGAATTTAATACCCTTGTTAAAGCCGTCTTCTTCATAATCGACTTTACTACCTTTTAGAAATTCAAAGCTTTTTGGATCAATTAAAAATGTACAATCCTCGTGTTTTATTAGTGTATCGTCTTCAGCATGCGATTCTGCATATTCAAAAAAATATTCATATCCTGAACAACCGGCTTTCTTTACACCAATTCTAATGGATTGATTTCCATCTTCTTTTTTAAGTAGGCTAGAGAAGTGTGAAATTGCCAAATCAGAAAATTGAAGTTGCTCAGGCTTAAATTTTTCCATGTTTAATTACTGCTTTTGTTCAAAGTCATCTATTGCTTGTCTAATAGAATCTTCTGCTAAAACTGAACAATGGATTTTTATTGGTGGAAGTTCTAGAGCCTCTGCAATTTCAACATTTTTAATTTCTCTAGCCTCCTCAAGGGTTTTACCGATAAGCATATCAACTATTTCACTTGATGATGCAATAGCTGAGCCACAGCCATATGTTTTGAATTTAACATCCTTAATAACATGAGTATTGCCTTTAGATTCACACTTTATTTGCAATTTCATAACGTCGCCGCATGCAGGTGCACCCACCATTCCTGTGCCTACGTTCGCTTCTTTAGGATCAAACCTTCCTACATTAAATTTTTCAGGCTCATTAAGTGTTTTCTCAAACTTATCAATTACTTTTTTGCTATATGCCATAAATACCTCCCAATATTTAATGGGTTTGCCATTCAACTGTATCTAGATCAATGCCATCTAGGTACATTTCCCATAATGGAGACAGCTCTCTTAGTCTATCAACAGCATGGTTAATTAAAGATAATGTGTAATCAACATCTTCTTCAGTGGTAAATCTTCCAAAAGAAAAACGAATTGAGCTTGATGCAAGCTCGTCTTTTCTTCCAAGCGCTCTAAGAACATAGGATGGCTCTAAACTTGCAGAGGTGCAAGCCGATCCTGAAGATACAGCTATATCTTTTAAAGCCATAATTAATGATTCTCCCTCAACATAGGCAAAACTAATATTTAAGATATTGCTAACTTTATTATTCATATCGCCATTAACATAAATTTCTTCAATCTTGGAAATAGAATCATAGAACTTGTTATGCAATGACTGAATCTTTTTTATATCTCCATCCATTTCTTCTTTTGCTATTCTAAATGCTTCTCCCATTCCTACAATCTGATGAGTAGCCAAAGTGCCAGATCGCATACCCCTTTCATGACCTCCTCCATGCATTTGAGCTTCAATTCTTACGCGTGGTTTTCTTCGGACAAATAGCGCTCCTACTCCCTTTGGGCCATATGTTTTGTGAGCTGAGAATGACATCAAATCAACTGGTAGAGTGCTTAAATCAATTGGAACTTTACCAGTGCTTTGAGCAGCATCTACATGAAAGAATATTCCTTTTTCTCGAGCTATTTTACCAATACTCTCAAGATCATTAATGGTGCCTAATTCATTATTAATGTGCATGATTGAAATTAAAATAGTATCCTCTCTTATTGCGTCTAGAATTGCTTCGACAGTTATTAGACCTCCTTCGTTTGGCTCTAAGTAGGTCACCTCGAAACCATCTCTTTCTAATTGTCTACACGGATCTAAAACAGCTTTATGCTCTATTTTAGAAGTAATAATATGTTTGCCTTTAGATTTATAAAAGTTTGCAATTCCTTTAATGGCTAAATTATCTGCTTCAGTTGCACCAGAAGTCCAAACTATTTCCCGTGGGTCGCAGCCAACTAAATTTGCTACGTGAGATCGTGCCTCCTCAACAGACTCCTCAGCTTTCCAACCAAATTTATGAGAGCGTGATGCAGGATTTCCAAAATTACCATCTAAAGTTAAATGATCAGATATTTTTTTTGCAACTCTAGGATCTACAGGTGTTGTAGAGGCATAGTCCATATATATAGGTAATGTAACTTTAGTACTCATGATTGGATTTCTTTAAGAGCTATATGGGGCCTTTTTGGCTTTTCTACAAGATCTAAAATAGATATTTCACTTAAAAAATTATCAACTACATTATTTAAATCGTCCCAAAGCTTATGAGAGTTACATTTACTTCCAAAATGACATGTTGAAGTTCCCGAGCAATTTGTTGAGTCTAAGTTCTCTTCAACTGCTTCCATAATTTCTTTGATACTAATAGTATTTGGATTTGCAGCATATACATATCCGCCATTTCTACCTCTAACACTCTTTACGATGCCTGCTATGCGAAGTTTTCTAAATAATTGCTCAAGATATGTCAGATTAATGCCCTGCCTAGTTGCTATGTCTCTTAAAGCAACAGGAGAATCATTAGCAGATAGGTATTCTAGGTCAGCTAATGCATTTACTGCATAATGGCTTTTGGTTGTAAAATTCATGCAGGTATTATCAATACCTGAGTAAATTAGTCAAGTTTAATTTGCATTCCTAGGCGCTCTCCAACTTCGCCGTATGTTTCAATAACATTTCCAAGATCTTGACGAAATCTATCTTTGTCCATTTTTGTAAGAGTATCTTTATCCCAAAGTCGACACCCATCAGGAGTAAACTCATCAGCAAGCAACATCTTTCCATTAAATTTTCCAAACTCTAATTTATAGTCGACCAAAATCAAATTAGCTTCCATGAAAAAATCTACTAAAATATCATTTATTTTTAGAGTTAAATCTCTCATTGCATCTGCATCTTCTTGTGTAGCCCAACCAAATGAATTAATGTGATGATCATTGATTAACGGATCTCCAAGATCATCATCTTTTAAAAAGAACTCAAATAAGGGCGGATCTAGAATTAAACCATCTTCGATGCCCAATCTCTTACAAAGTGAACCTGTAGCCCTATTTCTAACCACACATTCAATTGGAAACATCTCTAATTTATAAACAAGGGACTCATGATTAGATAATAATTTTATAAAATGAGTTTCGATGCCTTTTGAAGCAAGAAACTCCATGACAAATGCATTAAATTGGTTGTTAACCTTACCTTTATTATCTAAAGCCTCTATTTTTTTGCCATCAAAAGCAGATGTGTCATCTCTAAACTCCATAATCAATTGATCGGGTTCATTAGTGGTGAATAAAGATTTAGCTTTTCCAGTAGTTATTTGAGATATTTTTTCCATGATATTTAACTTAGTAATTCATTAATTTTTGATATTAAAGCTTCAGCCTCCTCTGAAGAACCATCTAAAGCCTCAACGTAGATATTAGTTTTTCCATTTAGAACTTCAAGCTTTATTTTAAATTCCGCTTCTTCACCTAGCAACAGAGAATTATTATTTTCTTCATTATTAAAATTAAGAAAAGAAAACCAACCATCTTCTTCAGTCTCCATTGCATAACTCACAAAAAATAATCCATTATCTCTATCAATATCATTTGAAGTAATTTTTCCAGCATCTAATGCTCTGCTGACTGCCGACCACGCTCTATCAAATCCAAGATTTAATTCGATAATCGTTTGATCATTTAAATTAAAAATTTTAGTCTTCTTTCGATCATTTAAATTTTGTGCTGCTAGAGAAGTTCCAGAAAAAGAAGAAACTGAACTTGCAAAAAATTGAACAATTTCACTTAATTGATTTTGAATAAATTCTGGATCCTGCTCTATAGTTTCAGATGGATTTGAGGAAAATGTTGAAAGAAATATTTCGGTTGATGCCTCCTTAATCCCATGCTCAACAGTAACTTTGAAATTGATATCTTCAGAAAATTCAATGAGCATTATGCCTGTATCTGGATTTGCATCTATTATTTTTAATGACAGAGTCTCAAAATAATTTTTAGCAATAGGCCAAGATGTTGAAGGCAGCGTTTCTACATAGACCCACATAAGCTCACCTAATCTTCGAAGTTGAATTTCATTGGATTCACCCGAAGAAAAGATTTGCCTGGGCGCAGGGATGTTTTGAACCTCTACAAGTTTATTAGATAATCCTACTGGGGGATAATGATCATCATTTTTTATGTTGATATTTTTGTTCTCTGGAAGTTCGAGATCTTTAGATAATTTCTCATCAAAAAAATCATTTTTAGTCTCTGGAAAAAAGCCTTCTGGTCCAGTTATATATGAGCAACTAATCAGCGTATAAACAAATAAAAGTGAGAGAATAAAATTGAATTTTTTCATATTAATTCTAATTTGGAAATTTCTTTGGAAATTTCTTCATGAAATGCTCCATCTAATGAAACGAGCGGGAGTCTGATTCCTGATTCAATTTTATTCATTTTTTCTAAGGCCCATTTTACAGGTATTGGATTGGATTCGACGAATAAAAGATCATATAAATTTGAATATTTTTGGTTTAATTCAATTGCCTTGTTAAATTCTTTATTCAAATTAAAAGTACAAATTTTAGAAATAGCCCCAGGGATTATATTTGCTGCAACTGAAATCACTCCATCTGCACCCTTTGACATAAAAGAATTAAAAGTTGGATCATCTCCAGATAATATCGAAAAGTTTTTTTTATCTTTTAATTTTTTTGATATCGTAAGTAGCGCGTCCATCCTTTGTTCATCATCTACTGCCTCTTTGATTCCGATAATATTTGGATGATCGGATAAGCGCAATACTGTTTCAGGCTGAAGATCACATGCTGTCCTAGATGGGACATTATATAAAATTTGGGGAATATCAACTTCATTAGCTATTTTTAGATAATGCTTTAATAGTCCATCTTGATTAGGTTTATTATAATAAGGAGTCACAATCAAGGCATAATCTGCTCCGAGACTGTTAGCTGTTTGAGTTAACTCAATGGCCTCCTGAGTTGAATTTGCACCTGTTCCTGCAATAACAGGCACTCTTCCATTGGTATATTCTATTGTCTTCTCAATAATTTCTAAGTGCTCTTTTACATTAAGAGTAGCTGATTCACCGGTTGTTCCGACTGAAACAATGCCACTAATTCCATCTTTGATTTGCCACTCAATAAGATCCTGTAAAGATGCATAATCCAAACTACCGCCAGGAAACATCGGGGTCACTAAAGCTACAAAACTTCCTTGAAGGGGTTGCATCATCATTGTTTTCAGTAAAAAATAAAACTATACACTTTTTTAAGGAAATTATGGCTAAAAATCTAGAAGGAAAGAAATGTCCTAAATTCAAGGCAGACGCAACTAGCAATAAAACTATTTCAAATGAAACATTTCAAAATCAAAACTTAGTAATATATTTTTATCCAAAAGATTCTACTCCTGGCTGCACTACTGAAGGTCAAGAGTTTAGAGACAGTTACAAAAAATTTAAAAAGCTTAATACTGAAATATTAGGCGTCTCCAGAGAATCAATTAAATCTCACGAAAATTTTAAATCTAAACAAAATTTTCCATTTGAACTTTTATCAGATCCAGATGAAAAAGTTTGTAAAGCTTTTGATGTTATGAAGCTTAAATCAATGTATGGCAGAGAATATATGGGAGTCGATAGAAGTACATTTATTGTTAATGCGGAAGGTAAAGTAGTAAAAGTGTGGAGAGATGTAAAAGTAAAGGGTCACGTTGCTGAGGTTCTAGAAGCGGTGGAAGAGCTTGCTAAGTAAGGTAATTTAATAAATTTATTTTGGCCAAGAGTTCCAAATAGCCTTAATTAAAGTTGCTATTGGTATAGCAAAGAAAATTCCCCAAAAACCAAATAACCCTCCAAAAACAAATACCGCTAGCATAATAATTACTGGATGTAATTTAACAGCATCTGAAAATAATAAAGGAGCTAGTAAATATCCATCTAAAATCTGCAAAAGTACATACGCGCCTATCAATAGCCAAAAATCAAAAGTAAAGCCAAATTGCAACAGTCCAACTGCTGCAACGGGAATTGTTACTGCAAATGCGCCTATAAATGGAATCAGAACTGAGAAACCCACTAAAACAGATAAAAGAGCAATATATTCCAATCCAAAGAAAATAAATGTAACAGCAGCAGCACAACCAACTATAACAATTTCAATTGCCTTGCCTCTTGTATAATTGCTTAGCTGAACATCCATTTCAATCCACACACTCTTGAGCATTTCTCTTTCTTTTGGAAGAATATTTAAAAAACCAGAAATTATTTCAGCTCTATCAAACAAAAAGAAAAAAACTAAAATTGGAAAGAGTATTAAGTTTATAGCCACTGTAGCAGTGTTTTGTATCCCAGCTATTGAGGCTTGAAGAAAGTTTTGTGAAATATCTGTGATTTGCCCTGAAAGGCTTTCTAAAAATGCTGTGATTTGATCTGAGGAAATTAAATCAGGATACTTTTGAGGTATATTTTGAATAAAAACCATTGAAGAATTTACCCACTTTGGTATTTCAATAATTAATGATTGAGTTTGTTGATAAACTAGTGGAGCAAGCCAAAGAATTAACGCAATACCTACCAATAAGAATAATCCATAGGTAAATATTAATGATAAATTACTGCTTAGACCCGCATTCTCAAGCCTTTTCTGCAATCCAACTAATAAATATGCAAAAATAATACTTATCAAAAAGGGAGTGAGAATATTACCCAAAAAGAATAGAATTAAAAAAGCAATTACCAAAAGAATGGCAAAAACTAAGGTTTCTTCATTTGAAAAGATTTTTTTTAATAAATTATTTAAATCTTCAAGCACTTTTTATATCTAATTTTGTCATTAAAATGTTATGTTAATTGAAATTACTTAATAGTGTAAGCTTTCAATCAATTCATTAAATTTAAGAAATGCTTCATAAAATTTATATTCTTATTCTCTTTTTAGCTCCTTTAACTTTATTTGCGCAGAATAAAGACCTAAATTTACCTGAATTAGGTGATCGAGTTTCAGGAGTTATATCCTTAGAGCAAGAAAGAATCCTGGGGCAAGGATTCCTGGAGCAAGTATACGCTCAAGCACCTCTTATTTATGATCCAATTATTCAGGAATACACTGAGCTTCTCGTTTACAAACTCTCAGAAACATCACAAGTTGAAGATAGAGAATTTTCAATTGTGTTAATTGATGATAAATCACTAAATGCTTTTGCTGCGCCTGGCGGAATAATTGGTGTAAATGGTGGTTTATTTTTAAATGCTGATAATGAGGCACAGCTTGCTTCAGTTTTAGGTCACGAATTAGCGCATTTAAGTCAAAGGCATTTTGCAAGAAACGTGTTACGCGGCAGAGACTCTAACTTAGCCTCATCATTAGTCATGATATCTGCCATAGCCCTAGCTATAGTTTCCAATAATCCAACTGCCTTTATTACTGGTCCAGCCGCGCTAGCTCAACAACAACTTAGATACAGTCGAATATTTGAACGTGAGGCGGACAGATATGGATTTAACAACATGATTTCTGCAGGTTATGACCCTAAGGCAATGGGTGAAATGTTTGAAAATATGGCAAAAATTCGTAAATTGTCTGGTGATAATCCCCCTGAATTTTTATTAACACATCCAATAACATCATCAAGAATAAGCGACGCTTTTAATGCTGCAGATCAACTAGAAATTACAGGAGGTAAAAAAAATACCTTAAATTTTGAATTAATAAAAGGAAAACTAAAGGCAAGATATAATTCATCCTCTCCTCAGGCAGCCATGAGGTATTTTGAAACAATGCATCAAAATAATCCCTCAAATGAAAATACTTTTGCATATATTGCTTCACTTAAATCAAGTGGAAATTTTCAGGAGGCAATAAATTTAAATAATAAATTATTAGAAAAATTTCCAAAAAATTTAATATTAAATATTACAAAGGCAGAAATATTTCTCTCTGCTCAACAATATGAAAAAGCAGAGAAATCAATAGAAGAAGTATTAAGAATCTCTCCAAGGAATTTTCCGGCATCGATAGTGAAAGCTCAAATCTTAAGCGCGCAAAATGAATCCATTGAAGCTGAAGAAATTCTGAGAGATCTATTAATTAAGAAGAACAAAGATCCCAGCATATGGATGCAACTTTCTGAAATTCAAAGAGCTGGCAAAAATATTGTTGGTTATCATTTAAGTAAAGGGGAATATTATTTGCTGATTGGAGATTTTCAAAACGCATTAAATCAATTTCAATTTGCATTTGGTCTATCTGGTCACTCTTTTCAAACTTCAGAAACAATTCTTACTAAAATAAAATACGCAAAAGAAAGAATTGCGAGTAAAAAAGGTCTTTAATATAACGTCTCCTTCTTTGGAGCAATCTTTAATCCCAAGAATGCAAGAATGCCTGCAAAAGGAATTGCTAATAATGGTACTAGAGAAAAAGTAATTCCAAAAGTTTTAGAGAATAGAGATATAAAACCACTGCCAGAAAAGTCGCCCATTCTTACCAAAAAAGTATCAAACATAACCGAAGATTTGTAACGATCCATTTTCTTCAAATAACTAAATACAACTTCTCTAGTTGGTTTATTAATTCCGTATTCAAAAATTCGTAACGTAATAGTTATAGCAAAAACATATCCAATTGTGGGATATAAGAAATAACCAGTAAATGCTCCAATAAAAATTACTCCATAAAACATCAAAATAATTCTTGGCGTTGCAAGCCTTATAATTGCTGCAGTAAGAAAAAATTGCGTTATGAGTGTGAGAAGCGTTACTGTTTGTTCAATATTACTAAAAAAAATTATTCTATCTCCTCCATCTGATGACCAAGAATTAATAATTTGAATTGATGTGATCCAATGAATTGTCATCATTGCCGTCCACAAATACATATACAAACCGATTGATCTAATTTGGGTAGAAGAAATTAAATTTTTAAAACCATCGAAGCTATTGCCTCCAGCTGCATCATTAATGCCCTCTACAAATGAGAGTCTATTTAATAAAATTAAGCCAGTTATCAGAGCAGATATAAGAAAAAATATAGCAATTAATGTAAAAAAAATAATCCCCGATTCATTAAATGTTACTGCTAATTGTTTTGAAATTTCTGAGCCTAAAAACGCTCCTATTGATCCTCCTGCTGCTATGACTCCGAAAACATTTGTTGCTCCATCTCCTCTAAATAAATTAATGATTACCACCCAAAAAATTGAAACTACAAAAAAAGAATATACATTACACCAAACGTAAAAAATTCTACTTAGCCAAATAGCTCCTGAGAGATCAAAAAACTCCCATAAAATAATAAATAAGAGTAAGTTGATAATAAAAAATAGGTAGCATCCTATGAGAACGCTTTTAAGATTTTTACGAGAAGCAAGCCATGAATAAATTGGATTTAACAGCAACATAACTAATGCCCCTACACCCAATAAATACGGAAGAATGTCAGAGTTCTGAACTGCCATTTCATTTCTAACAGGTCTTAAGATATACCATGAACATAAAACTAAAAAGAAAAAAAATCCTGCAATGGCGGAATTTTTTGTAAAAGATAATGAGATTTTTTCGAAAAATATTTTAATTGAGCTCATTGATTGCAAACCTAATTAAATTTTTGACTAAATGGTGGGTCGCACAGGATTCGAACCTGTGACCAATTCGTTAAAAGCGAACTGCTCTACCAGCTGAGCTAGCGACCCAAAAAAGGATTCCATAAAAAGAGTGATTATTCCATA
>MDSW01176443.1_pt1 | contig 11417 bp, 10 predicted proteins | sample 811171 | NCBI WGS metagenome assembly MDSW01 (sample SAMN05326641, study PRJNA326480) | marine metagenome | isolation source: seawater | place: Atlantic Ocean: North West | collected 2012
AAAATGGATGGTGTATGTAAATCTTGGAATTCATATGGTTTAGTATACGAAAGGGTGTATGATAAAGGTGAAATTAATTCAAGTTTAGAATTGAGTTATTACGATAATGGTCAGAAGAAAGGAGAAGTCAATTATTTAAACAACAAATTACATGGTGTTAGCCAAGGATGGCATGAAAATGGGACTAAAAAGCATGAACATAATTATAACAATGGTTTAGAAAATGGAATTTATAAAACATGGTTTAAGAATGGGGCTATTCAACTTAATTTTAATTACTTAGAGGGAAAATTTCATGGGTTATGTAAAACTGGGTATTATAATGGACAAAAAGAAAGTAAAGCAGAATACGAAAATGGCGTGCTTAACGGAGTAAGAAAAGAATGGTACGAAAACTCTCAATTAAAATTTGAAGGAAATTATATTTCAGGAAATCCTGATGGTGTTTTTGAGGAATTTTATGAAAATTCAAATATAAAGTCTAAAACTAAATATAAGAATGGGGATTTAAAGTCTAAAAAGTGTTGGGGAGAAGGTGGAAAAAAAATAGGATGTAAATAGCTTTTTAAAAAATAAAAGTTTCTAAAGATTAAATTTTTTCTAAGGTGATTTTTAGAATTTCTGCCTCTAATTTCATAGCAGACTTTTTAATTTTCTCTGCCTGATTTAAAAAATCATCAACTATTTTTTTGTCACTTATATCTTTGCAATTTATTTTTACATTTAAATAACCTCCAATAACAGCTGATCTAGCGCATAAAGCTCCAACTCCCGCATCACTTACAGAGTTTGGATTTCCTATTTTTGCCATTTTTTTAATAATAGTCATTGAATCAAATGATGTTTTCATTATTTCTAATGGAACTTCAATAGCATGAATTGTCGCCTTTAAAATAGCATCATCTTTTATCTTTTTTTCAGAAGAATCACTTTCAGGAAGTCTAAATGCTTCCATAATTTTATTAAATGATTCTGTGTCTTTATCTACAAGTTCCAATAGTTTTTTTATGTGTTTTTGACCTTTTTCTGCAATATTTGAGAATTTTTCCCACTTTTCATCCCAACCTCTTTTATGACTGGATAAATTTGCAACCATGGTTCCAAGAGATATTCCTAAACTTCCTAAATATGCCGACACTGAACCTCCTCCTGGTGCTGGTGATTCAGAAGCTGTTTTTTGAGCAAAATCTATTAAGTTAAGCTTACATAAATCTGCTCTATTTTTATCAATATTATACTCTATAATTTTTTCTTTTGGATTAAAATCCTCTAATTCATCTAATCCCATTGTCTTTATAGCAATTTTGATGATTTCAGAATCTTCAATTCCCGCTGACCTTTTTTGTTTTTTTAAAAAATATTTTCCAGCATCAATCATTGATTGTAAAGGTATTAATCCAACCAATTCAGATCCTGTGACTCTTAATCCTCTCTCTTGAGCTTTTTTACATACTTCATCAAAAACAATATGTATAGGCGTTTCTTTTATATTTGTTAGATTCATAGAGATTTGAGCAACACCATATTCTTCAATAAACCAACCAATTGCTTTTACATTTTTTAGTGTTCCGGGAGTCCAAATTGTATTCCCTTTCTTATCTTTTAAAATCCTTCCTGTTAAAGTCCCGCCTTTTCTAGAAATTCTTCCTTTTTCTCTTATGTCAAAAGCAACTGCATTAGCTCTTCTTGTTGATGTGGTATTTAAGTTAATATTATAAGCTATTAAAAAATCTCTAGCGCCAATTGCTGTAGCTCCTGTTTTTTTTGCAATTTTAAATGAATTGGACCCAAAGTCTGGTTTCCATTTTTTTTGTTTTAATTTTTCTTCTAAAGCCTCATATTCACCTGATCTTATATTAGCAAGGTTTTTTCTTTCAGCTGTTGTTGCGGCATCCTCATAAAGGTAAATAGGTATATTTAATTCTTTACCAACGCGTTTTCCAAGTTTTTTTGCATAAGTAACAGTTTCTTGCATAGTTATTCCAGATATAGGTATTAATGGACATACATCAGTAGCTCCCATTCTAGGATGTTCTTCTGTCTGTTTGCTCATGTCAATTAATTCTGATGCTTTTTTTATAGCTTGGAATGCTGCTTCAATAACTTTTTCTGGTTCTCCTACAAAAGTTACTACAGTTCTATTTGTTGCTTCTCCTGGCTCAACACTCAATAATTTTACTCCTTCAATTAATTTAATTTCATTGGTTATTTCATTTATAACCCCTTGATCTCTCCCATTTGAAAAATTAGGAACACATTCAATGATTTGTTTTTCCATGTTTAATCTTCTCTAAAAATAGATACGGCGCCAGATTTGACTTTTATACTATCTTGGTTAGTGAATTCATTTAAAATAAATTCAAGTCTGTAAAAATAAACCCCTTCTTTACAATCAGCATTGCTTTTTCTTCTTTTTCCATTCCAAGGTTGGTTGTATTCTTCTGATTTATAGACAGTTCTACCTATTCTATCATATACTCTTAGTAGGTATTTTGTTGCGCTACAATTAATATTTGTTTCTAAGGTTCTTTCTATATCTCCCTCTGGAAATAAATCATTTTTACCATCTCCATCAGGGGTAAATACATTTGGAATAATAAAATCGCAATTACATTCATTAATAATTACAGATACTTCATCCGATTGTTCTGTTCCGCAAGTGTTAGTTACTTCTACATAATAATAATTCTCATCATTTAAATTATATTCTGTTTGTAGAACATTAATTTGCGATGTTGTTATTCCCGTCGAAATTCCATTTAGGAACCATTCATATGTATCAGTAGAGTTTTGTGTGGTTGCGTTCAAGGTAATATCTTCATCTGTAACGCACATTGTGACTCTATCGGTAGAGTAGTTTTCTATATCAATTTGTGCTACAGGAAAATCTAAGTATACTATTTGAATTGTGTCATAAAATAAACTAGTTCCATCTGTGCCTTCCCAGGCAATATAATCTACATCAGACCAAATACTGTTTATATCTACTGTTAATGTTCCTGTGGTATGAATTAATGGATTTTCTTCAGGAATGAATGGTAGTTCATACCAAAATATAACATCATATCCCTCTGGAGTGTTTAATTGAATCGATTCTTCTCCACATAATTCATAAATGTCTTCAAAAGGATATTCATCTATAATTTGAGCAGATAGAATTGATGATAAAAAAACAAAAATAAATAGAGAAATTCCTTTCATAATCTAATTAAAACGTGTTAAAGATACAAAGTTTAATTATTTGTGTTGCAATCATTGTATAATTTTCCTTCAATTATTACTTTTTTTATTAAAGATTTTCCAAAAGAATAAGGCATGTATGCATTTGAAGGTAGTTTTTTGGTTATTATTAGGTTTGCTTTTTTTCCTTTTTCTATACTTCCAAAATCTTTTTGTAATTCCATTGCATGGGCACCATTAATCGTTAGAGCATTGATTGCTTCTTCAGGTGTCATTTTTAGTTTTATACAAGCAAGAGACATAATAAATTCTATATTTCCAGAAGGAGATGAGCCAGGGTTATAATCACTAGCTAATGCTATTGGAAGTCCAGCTTCAATCATTTTTCTAGCAGGGGGGTAATTTAATCCAAGAAAAAAGGCAGTACTAGGTAATAGGGTAGGTATAGTTTGGGATTCTTTCAAACATTTTATTTCTTCTTCAGATGTAAATTCTAAATGATCTACTGAAATTGCTCCCATTTTTACTCCAACTTGTATTCCTCCAGAAAAAGCTAATTCATTAGCATGAATTTTTGACTTTAAACCATAATTTAATCCTGCTTTTAATATTCTTTCAGTTTGCTCAACTGTAAAAAACCCTTTGTCACAAAACACATCTATATAGTCTGCTAATTTTTCTTTGGCAATTTTAGGAATCATTTCATTTATTACTATTCCTACATATTGATCTGGATTCTTTTTGTATTTTCTTGGTACAGCATGCGCTCCAAGAAAAGAAGATTTGACCGTTATAGGACTGTTTTCTTTGATTTTTTTAATAACTCTGAGCATTTTGATTTCTTGTTCGGTATCAAGTCCGTATCCGCTTTTTATTTCAATTGCTCCAGTTCCACCTTTTATAACTTCATCTATTCTTTCCATTGATTGGTTATATAATTCTTCTTCATCTGTGTTTTTTAATATTAAAGATGAGTTTAATATCCCTCCTCCTTTTTTTGCAATCTCCTCATATGAAAGGCCGTTAATTTTATCTACAAATTCCTGCTCCCTGCTTCCGGCATAGACAATATGAGTATGGCTATCGCACCATGATGGTAGTACTGTTCCTTGTTCTGCATCAATTATCTCAAATTCATTCCAATCATCAACTCCTTCCCAGGCGTCCATACTTCCAAAATCTAAAATCCTATCATCTTTTACTTTTATCCAGGCATTTTTTATATGAGTTAAATCTTTCATGCTTGGTCCTTTTTTTAACTCTGAATTAGAGCTCACTGTAATCAATTTGGCTATATTTTTGATTAATGTTTTTTTCATGTTTTGAAATTATATTCACAAGATAAAAAATACAATTGATATATTTGTTTCTCTTATGTCTAATACTTTTGGTTCAATATTTCGTTTAACTACTTTTGGGGAGTCACATGGCGTTTCTATTGGTGGTGTTATTGATGGTTTTCCTGCTGGGTTTAAGGTTAATTTAAGGGAAATACAACAAAAACTTAATTTAAGAAGGCCGGGTTTTTCTAGTCTTTCTACTGAAAGAAAAGAAGATGATTTTGTGGAATTCACATCTGGTTTAGTAGATAAAACAACAACAGGATCTCCAATAGCTTTTTTGATTAGTAATAACAATCAAAATAAAAAAGATTATTCTAATTTAAAAAAACTCTTTAGGCCTTCTCATGCTGACTTTACTTACGAAAAAAAATATGGTATAAGAGATGTTTTTGGAGGAGGGAGGTCTTCTGCTAGAGAAACTGCATGTAGGGTGGTTGCTGGAGAATTAGCGTCACAATTTTTAAAAAGTAGGGGGGTTTATATATACTCCTTTGTTTCAGCTATTGGTTCTATTAAATTAGAAAAAGAATATAATGAATTGGATTTGTCAAAAATTTACAATAGTGATATTCGTTGTCCAGATATTGATATAGCAAAAAAAATGAAATCATATATTTTAGATGTTAAAGAAGAGGGTGATAGTTTAGGTGGATGTGTTAGTACTATTGTAAAAGGAGTTGATTCTGGTTTGGGTGAACCTTTATATAATAAGTTAAATGCTCGGATATCTTTTGCTATTATGAGTATAAACGCTGTTAAAGGCATTGATTTTGGTTTAGGATTTGATTCATGTAAATTAAAAGGATCTGAGTATAATGATGTATTTATTAAAAAGGGTGAAAAAATTGAAACACTTACTAATAATTCTGGTGGAATACAAGGTGGTATAAGTAATGGTCAGGATATTGTTTTTAAAGCTGTATTTAAACCAACTTCCAGTATAAAGAAAAAGCAGAAAACTGTAAATAATAAAGGTGAAGAGGTGGTTTTTTTAAATTCGGGGAGGCATGACCCTTGCGTTTTGCCTCGAGCGGTTCCTGTAGTTGAATCGATGACAGCTATTTGTTTAATTGATATGTATTTATTAAATCTTTCATCTAAAATTGATAACTTATATTAAAATAACTTTGCATTATGGCATTACATTGGAAAATACTAACAGCAATGATAATTGGGATTTTTTGGGCTCTATTATCCGAATGGGCTCTATTATCCGAAGATTTTCAGCTTTTAACTTCATTTAACATTAAATTCCTTGCTCCTTTTGGTGATATTTTTTTGAACTTATTAAAGCTTATAGCTGTTCCTTTAGTTCTTTTTTCTATCATAAAAGGTGTTTCGAATCTGTCTAGTATTTCGCAGTTGGGAAAAATGGGTTCCAAAACGATTCTTTTATATTTAACAACAACATGTTTTGCTGTTTTTATCGGTCTTTGTTTAGTTAATCAAATTGGTCCAGGAAAAGGAATAGACAATGTGAGTGTAAATACAGAGGAATTCAAACAAGATGCTAAAGAAAAAGTGGAGTCCATTCAAGAGAAAGTTAATGCTTCTTCTGATGAAAGTCCATTACAATTTATAGTAGATATGGTTCCTGATAATATTTTTTATGCCCTTGGTGACAATAAAGCTATGCTTCAAATTATCTTTTTTGCCATATTTTTTGGTTCTGTTTTAATTTTACTAGATGAGAGAAAAAAGTCTCAAATAGACTTGTTAGTGGATGCTTTAAATGATGTTTTTTTAAAAATGGTAGATATTATCATTAAATATTCTCCGTTTTTTATTTTTTGTTTATTAGCAGGGACTTTATCTAGGCTTTCTGCTTCTAATGATTTTGGTTTAATTGATATTATGATGGGTTTGGGTTTGTATACTCTTGTTGTTTTGTTAGGCTTGTTAATTATGGTCCTTTTTATTTATCCGCTATTGATGAGGGTTTTTATTAAAGAGTTTTCTTATAAATCTTTTTTTAAATCTATTGCTCCAGCTCAAATATTAGCATTTTCCACTTCGTCAAGTGCAGCTACTTTGCCAGTAACGATGGATTGTGTAAATAATAATTTAAAAGTACCAAGTAAAGTTTCTAGTTTTGTGCTTCCAATAGGGGCTACTGTTAATATGGATGGCACAAGTCTTTATCAATGCGTTGCTGTTGTTTTTTTAGCTCAAGTATTAGGTGTTGATTTAAGTCTTTTTGATCAGTTGTTAATAGCTATGACTGCTGTTTTGGCTTCTATAGGTTCAGCTGCTGTTCCAAGTGCTGGATTGTTTATGTTAGTTGTTGTTCTTGGTGTTACAGAAATAGACCCTATTTATATAGCAATTATATACCCTGTAGACAGGATATTAGATATGTGTAGAACGGTTATTAATGTGACTGGTGACGCTGCAGTTTGTTCAGTTGTGAATTCTTGGACAAAGAAAAAATAATTTATCTTTTCTTTTGTTTGATTCTGGCGCTTTTTCCAAATCTCTTTCTCATGTAGAATATTCTAGCTCTTCTTACTTTTCCTTCCTTCTCAATAGTTATTTTTTCTATTACAGGTGAGTTCGTTGGAAATACTCTTTCAACCCCAACTCCATTTGAAACCTTTCTTATTGTAAAGGTTTCTGTGCTCTTTTCTCCTTTTCTTTGTAAAACAACTCCTTTAAAGAACTGGGTTCTTTCTTTTGTTCCTTCTTTCACTTTGTAATATACAGTGATTTCATCACCGGCTTTAAAAGAAGGGTGTGTATTTTGTTGTGTTAATTGATTATTTATTTCTTGTATAAAATCCATTAAAAACTAGATATTGTGCGGGCAAAAGTACAAATAAGTTTTATAAAACAAAAAGCTATTTAAGGTTTTTCGTTTTTTTCTCGTTTTTCTGTTAAAAATAATGACTTTTCCTCTCTCCAATCATTAATTTCTTTTTGATTTCCAGACAACAATACTTCTGGGACTTTTTTACCTTCCCAGTCAGATGGTCTAGTATAAACTGGAGGGGCTAATAAATTATCTTGAAATGAGTCAAATAAAGCGGATGTTTCATTGTTCATGACTCCTGGTATTAATCTAATAATGGAGTCGCATAATATTGCAGCGGGCAATTCTCCTCCAGAGACAACATATCTTCCTATAGATATTTCTAAATCCACAAAAACATCTCTAATTCTTTGATCAATACCTTTGTATCTACCGCAAATAATTATAATATTTTTTAATTGTGATAGTTTATTCGACATCTTTTGGTTTAATTCTTTTCCTTCTGGTGTCATGAATATAATTGTGTCGTATTTTCTTTTACGTTGTAATGTTCTTATGCATTTTGCTATTGGTTCAGCTTTTAAAACCATTCCCGCTCCTCCGCCATACGAGTAATCATCTATTTTATTTTGTTTGTTATTAGAGTACTTTCTTAAGTCGTGAATTTCTACATTTACAATACCTGCTTGTATGCCTCTTTGTAAAATAGAAGAGTCGAAAATTCCTTTAAAAACTGCTGGTAATGCTGATATGATATCTATTCTCATTCTTTTACTTTTTTTTCAAATTTATGAAAAGTTATTTTAATATTTTTTCTTAAAAAAACCTCTTGACAAAATGTCATAATGTAAATATAAGTAATTGATAACCAATATATTAAATATATTTAATTAAATAAAAGGTGCAATTATTTTTAATTTTAAAATAGTGAGGGTAACTGATGATTTAAACCAGGTTTTTATTTTCTTATTACTATATTTTTTCCCAATTTTTTTGTAAAAAAGAATAAATAATTTTTTTCTATATAAAACTTTTATTTAGAATTAATATGATTTTTTTTTATGGATTTTTTATAAGCTATAAAAATTAAAATATATATTATGATATACTTAATTTTATGTTATTTAAAGATGAATAACTTCATCGTATGCATCTGCAACAGCTTCCATGACTGCCTCACTCATTGTAGGATGAGGATGTATAGCTTTTAAAATTTCACTACCTGTGGTCTCTAATTTTCTAGCTACAACAATTTCAGCAATCATTTCGGTGACATTATAGCCAATCATGTGACATCCTAATAATTCTCCATATTTTGCATCAAAAATCACTTTTACAAAACCATTTTTATGTCCGGAGGCTGATGCTTTTCCAGATGCAGAGAATGGAAATTTTCCTATTTTTAAATCATATCCCGCTTTTTTTGCTTTTTCTTCTGTCATTCCTACTGAAGCAATTTCAGGAGAGCAATAAGTACAATTAGGAATATTATTATAATCAATTATTTCAGGATTATGTCCAGCAATTTTCTCTACACATAAAATTCCCTCAGCTGATGCTACATGGGCCAAAGCTTGATTAGGTAATACATCTCCTATAGCATAATAACCTTTAATATTTGTTTTATAATAACTATCTACTAAAATTTTCCCTTTTTCTGTTGTGATTCCAACTTCCTCTAAGCCTATACCTTCTATATTTGCTTCTATACCAACAGCAGATAAAATAATATCAGAATTTATAATTTCTAATCCTTTATTAGTTTTTATATGTACTTTACATACTTTTCCTTCTTTTTCTACCTTTTCTACATTTGAATTTGTTAAAACATTTATACCATACTTTTTAAAAGATCTCCTCAGTTCTTTAGATACATCTATATCCTCTAATGGTACAATATTTTCTTGGTATTCCACAACAGTAACATCAACTCCCATTGATTTATAGAAATATGCAAATTCCACCCCAATAGCACCTGAACCTATAATCAGCATTTTTTTTGGAATTTTTGATAAAACCATTGCTTCTCTATATCCAATAATTTTTTTTCCATCTTGTTTTATATTCGGTAATTCTCTTGATCTACCTCCAGTTGCTATAATAATATGTTTACCAGATATTTCCTCCTTTTTATTTCCATTTATCACATCAACTTTTCCATCTTTTTTTATTTTCCCAAATCCTTTGATTACTTTAATTTTATTCTTTTTCATTAAAAATTCAACTCCTTTACTCATACCATTTGCTACATTTCGACTTCTCTCAATAATTGAGTTAAAGTTTGCTGTTGCGTTTTCTACTTTTATTCCATAGCTTTCAGCATGATTTATATAATCAAAAACTTGAGCACTTTTAAGTAGTGCTTTTGTAGGGATACATCCCCAATTTAAACATACACCACCAAGGCTTTCTTTTTCTACTATAGCAGTTGAAAAACCTAATTGTGATGCTCTTATAGCGGTTACATATCCTCCGGGTCCGCTTCCTATAATAATAATATCGAAATTCATTACTTATTTTTTTTCAAATATAATTATTTACAAATTGCTATAGCTGAAATTTCTAAATTTACATTTTTAGGTAATTTGCTCACCTCAATAGTTTCTCTTGCTGGAAAAGGTTTTGAAAAATATTGACTATAAATTTCATTTACTTTTTCAAATAAATTCATATCAGATAAAAAGATGCTGCATTTAACAATATTTTCAAATGTACAATTACATTCTTTTAAGATGTTTTTTAGATTTTCCATTACCATTTTTGTTTCGTCCGAAATATTTTTTGTTATAATTTTATTTGTTTGAGGATTTATGGCTATTTGTCCAGATATGAAAATAATGTTTCCAGATTTAACACATTGACTATATGGCCCTATTGGTTTAGGAGCTTTAATTGAGTATATTTCTTTTTTCATTTTTATTTATGAATTTATTAATTATTGATCTTTTTGATTCTTTTACTTATAATTTAATGCATATATGTGAAAAATATGTAAAAAATGTAGAAGTAATTAGAGTTAATAAGATTAATGTAAATTTATTAGAAAAATTTGACAAAATTATTATTTCCCCTGGACCTGGATTACCTTCTGATTATCCTGTTTTGTTTGATGTTCTTAATTGTTATTTTAATAGAAAAGATATTTTAGGTATTTGTTTAGGATGTCAGACTATTGCTAATTTTTTTGGTTTGGAATTATTTAATTTAAAAAATGTTATGCATGGAAAAAAAACTATGATTACTCAATTAAACAATGATAGTTTTTTATATAAAGATGTACCAAAAAAAATATATGTTGGAAGGTATCATTCTTGGGTAGTAAAAAAAATAAAAACAAAAGAATTGATAATTACTTCAATTGATAAAAAAAACCACATTATGTCTTTTAAACATAAATTGTATAATTTAAGAGGTATTCAATATCATCCTGAGTCTATATTAACAGAATTTGGAGATAAGATTATTAAAAATTGGATAAATAGTTAGAGTCAAAAATGTTTTTCTTTTTTTCAATTTTTAAATCCTGTAAAATATCAGATTTTACTCTTATTATGAAATTGTAACTTTTTCTATTTCCAAAAGGAATCCAATTAAACATCATTTCCCAACAATGCAAGTCTCTATATAAATCTAAAGAAGTAAATGTAAAGTCTTTATTTTTTAAATCATATCCCGATCGAAATTTTAGATTCCATTTTTTTGTTATGCTAATTTCTCCATCAAAATTCAATGATTGAATTATTTCGCTTTCTGTTGAAGGCCTTCGGTAATTTATATTGTAATATAAATTAAGATTCCAAGGTATCTGAAACAGATTTTCATTTTTATTTTCTTTACTTGAAAATCTCATATTTAAATTAAAATTACCATATGTTAATCTTCCAAATTTTCCATTTTCAATAGATAGTTTATTGATTTTTATTCCGTTTTCATCTATTTTATATGGATCAATAGTAGTGCTCATTTGAAAATCTATATTTTTAGAAATTTTATTTCTCAATGTAAAATAAATTGGGCTTAAATTAAGAGAGTCTGCAGCTATATTATAGTTTCCTGCAATTGAAAAATCTTCAATAATTTTCACTTTTTTATTTTCTTTTTCTTTTAATTTCATTTCAAGATTATTTCTTAATGAAAAAGAAATA
>MDSW01188667.1_pt1 | contig 11417 bp, 9 predicted proteins | sample 811171 | NCBI WGS metagenome assembly MDSW01 (sample SAMN05326641, study PRJNA326480) | marine metagenome | isolation source: seawater | place: Atlantic Ocean: North West | collected 2012
CAAGCTGAGGAGCCAAATAAGGCATTCCGGCGGTCGCTATATATTACGCAAGACATCGAGTTGGGACAGCGTCTATCAAAAGAAAATGTGAGGAGTATCCGACCGGGCTATGGCCTACATCCAAAACACATCAGCGAGGTTTTAGGGCGTCGAGCTACCCGTAATCTCGAAGCCGGAACTGCACTTCGGTGGGACATGATCGGGGATTAGGGCATCTATGGAAAGCAATGATATTAAGGCCCATTGGCATAGGTGGGCGACGGAGTTCAGAGAGGACCTACGTGCGACTACTAAGACTAGTTCAATAAAGGCGCTTGAAGTCGACGCATTGGCTAGGGCGATAAGAGATTTTGGTCGCGGGGAAGCCCTCCGGGTTTTGGAAGTTGGCTGCGGAAACGGCCATAACTGTTTCGGTTTAGCCGAACAGTTTCCCGAAATTGAATTCACTGGAGTTGACTATATTGAAGAAATGATCGGTAGTGCGGTTGAAATTAATCAGAACCACAGTTGTCGCGATCGACTATCTTTTTTATGTGGAGATATTCTGGAATTGGATCAACTTGGACAGCTCGAAGAAGCCTACGACATTGTTTTTACCAATCGATGCGTCATCAATTTGAACACTGACGTTGCACAGCAACGAGCGCTGGATCAATTGAGCACGAAGGTTCACCGCTCGGGCAGGCTCCTAATGATTGAAAATAGCCAACAATCCCATCGCCGACAAAACGATCTTCGAGAGGTGGTAGGGCTGCCGAGAAGGCCGATTGCAGAATTCAATCATTTCATCGATGAAGAAAAGTTGCTACCCCACGTTCTTAATTCTTGGTCTCTTTTAGAGATTGATAACTTTGCCAGTCTTCATGACATACTTCTGTATGTGTTGCTGCCTCTCTTAAATGAAGGAAAGGTAGATTACGACCATCCTCTTATGTCTAAAGCTACCGAACTGCTGCTCGGTATTTCGAACTCTGAAAGTAATAGTTTTGGCGATTTTGGCCAAAACCGTCTGTATGTCTTTGAAAGGCATAGTTGAAATGAACCGTCGAGTTTCCACCCCGACCTAATGAATATCTCGAGTGGGGATCGGCTTGACAGTCCAGTTAGTGGTTCAGCCAAGACCGATGCGGTTTTCATTTTCGATTTCGATGGCGTGCTCGTTGATTCTATCGCGGTGCTTTATCAGGCATACATCGCCTTCGCGAAAGAGAATGGTATCTTAGGTACAAAAGAAGAATTCGATCGGTTAAACGGACCAAATTTGGATGAGATAGTCGAGTACTTTATCGATATCTACAGTTTACCAGCCGAGCCAGAACAGCTGAAAGAAAGATATCTCCAGCTCCTAGCAACATCATATGAGTCTGTAGAGATTAAATCTGGCATCAAACAAATACTGAACTTGTTAAGTGAACTTGATGTTCCGCTAGCAATTGCAACCTCTGGTAACAGGCGCGAGGTAGAGAGCGTTTTACATCGCTTGGGCTTAAGAGGCTATTTCAGTGTGGTAGTGACGGGGAACGAAATTGCGAAATCGAAACCAAGCCCAGATATTTTTCTTGTGGCAAAAGAGAAAGTGGGTATCGACAAAGCAAATTATTTCGTTGTTGAAGATTCAGACCTTGGGATTGACGCAGCGAAGGCGGCGGGGTGTATTCCGATTAAGTTAGGCGAGGCGCCCTCAAAAAATTGCGAACATTGGATACAGCGAGTTGATCAACTTAAAGATTTGATATCGAGAGAGTTAAACTGTGCCGAAATTGTTTTTAGGTCGGCAATCGTTCATCTAAGAGTTGATTTTCAGAAACCTTTAGAACCGACGCCAGATCACAAAGCCGAAAAGATCAGACAACTCTGGGCGAGAGCAAAAAAAAATAATTTGGGGTTAACGAATAGCCCTGTTTTGTTCCTGACAAAGTGCCAAGATTATGATGGCGATTTTGTTTTAGATGCGCGAATTGGAGAATATTCGCAAGCTTTTGCCCAATCAAGCGATATTAGTCTAAAAACAGCGCCGGCTTTAGCGGTCAGCGCCTACGTTGTAGATTGTGTAGGCTATACCCTGATCGGAAATCGTGGACCCAGAGTAACAGAGTATAAGAATTACCTTGAATTCGTCCCTTCTGGCGGCCTGTCTGCCGAGAACGCGAGAACAGAAACGGCCTCAGACGCGGTCATCAAAGAGCAGGTGAAAGTTGAGTTGTATGAGGAGGCAGGTATCAAAGATACAGAGATACGGGCGATTAGTGTCTTGGGCGGAGTGCTGGATAAGCTGAATAATGTCTTTGATATCGTGTGTCGAGTAGATATTCGAGGACAACTAAGCCAGAGCAGACTTTTGTCAGAGGAATACCAAAATCTTAATGTTGTTGCGCGGCCTGAACTGGAGCAGATGCTGGCCTATGAACAGTTTACTCCGACAAGTCGTTGTTTAGCTGAAATCATACTAGCTGAGGAGAGCTAAAGTAGATGGTGCGGTTGAGTAGTTGTAACTTTAGGTGACCCGAACGAATGTTGTGATCAACCAGATGTAGTTTGAAGATCGACTTTAGAGTTCTTTTTACAAAGGGATAAATTGAACCGCTTCTCTATCTAGTGCCTCTTCGGAAACCGGTCCCGGAGGGTTGTCGGGATTAAAAAATAGCCTCGCATTCTCTGGGGACAGAGATCGGTCTGAACTCTGTTTAACGCGCGCTCTTTCTTCGAGTTCGCTGATCGTGTGTAGCCAAACTGCGTCTGTTGTTTCCCAAGCGCCACCTGGGTTCCGCGACCAGATTTGTTGGTCACGTTGTTGGTCCACTAGTTCATAAAAGTGGGCTTTTGATATGCCCAGAAATTCGCAGTAAAAATCAAGTGATTTTGGTTCCTGCGCATCGTAGCGTTTGACCATGGCAATGCCTTCCTCTCTTGACATACGCCCATGACGAATCTCCATACTTGCATCATCGGTGGCTCGCCCGTAGCCAAACTTGAGATACTTGAGATAGTCGTGTACATCATTCGCATGATCTTCGATTTTTGAAAACAGATTAAACGTTCTCTGTCGCTCGTATGTGACTGCCCCAAAGTCCCATGTCTTTATCATGTGTCGGGTATTCGCCAAGCCATTCCAGTCTATGAAGTTGGAAAGATAGATTCCTCGCACTTCGGCTTGCTCAAGTGCATCATCAGTTGGGTAAATATATGGCGCAATATCGTGTTTTGTAATTCCCCCTTGTCCCACCAGATCCTCTGGCTCAAGACCGCGCATATCGTGTTCTTTTCGAGTCCAACGTGTGTGCTCAACAAAATCATGCAGCGTAACTATCCCAGTTAACTCGGCAAATCCATGTTCGCCCCAAACAATTAGCGGAATATTTTTTTCACAAGCAACTTGAAATGGAAATGTTCGGATCCCGGCATGGTAGTGCCAAGTAATATCTCCAACTTTTTCAAGCATCAGACGAGAGAACTTTCGGACTTGGGTTAGGCCTGCGGTGTACCTAATCAGGTCACACCCAGATTTAATGACCAGATTTCGTAAGTTGCGAATACCAGAAGCTGTATTAAAAGCATGGTTGAAGGTAACGAGCAGTGGGTTTAATCCAAGTTTTTCTTTGAGGAGCCAGACTTGATAGTGCGAGTCTTTTCCACCACTCACTGGCACGATGCAATCGTGTGCATTATTTCGACTCTTAGCCATTCTTTTGGCTTCGGACGCGATTTCTTCCAACATTTGCCAGCGCTCGTCCCAGTCCACATCCTGATGGCCTCGACTTTCATGATAACGACACCCGCTGCAGATCCCCTCATCATCAAAAATGATAGTTGGCTTTGCATTTTCTGGATATAGACATCTCGCGCAATATTTCATCAGATCCCCTCTTCCCTTACGTTAATTCCACTGTCTCGCATAAATCGCTTTGCTTTCTTCGTAGAGTGCTCCGTGTAGTGGAAAATATTGGCAGCAGCGACTGCGTCGGCCCCCACACGTATACCGTCGACAAAATCCTGCCACCTAAAGGCGCCTCCAAACGCGATCGTTGGGATCGAGACTGCGTGACTCACTGCCGCCAAAGTCTCAAGGTCATAGCCGCGTCTATTTCCATCATGATCAATGGAGTTAAAGAGAATCTCCCCCGCGCCAAGTTGTTCCGCAAATTCAGCCCAGTCTTGAGGGCGTGCGTCAATCGTAGTCCGTCCACGATCTATATGCACAAGCGGCACTCCACCAACGGTCTTGCAGTCAATCGAGGCAACGATGCACTGTTTTCCAAATTGACTGGACAGTTCCCGCACAAGATGCGGATTCGTATGGAGGATCGAATTTAAAACAATTTTGTCCGCGCCATTTGATATTAGCGAGTGTGCATAATCAGGGGCGTCGATCCAACCGCCGACCGTTAGCGGTACAAAGCATGTTTTTGAGACGTTTTGGACAATCTTGAGAAATGACTCTCGTGTTGATCTATCTCGGGAAACGTTGATGAAGACCATCTCATCAATGGACCACCGATTAAATGCTTCGACCGCATGGAAAGCATCATAGTGAATGATGTTTGTGTGCTTAAACTTGATGCTCTGAACGACTTGGCCATCCCGGACAATAATTACGGCGATTAGTCGATGCTTTAGCATTTTTGCCTTAGGCAGAGTTAGGGCCGTCGACAAAGTTCTTAATTATCGTCAACCCAACGTTATGACTCTTCTCTGGATGGAACTGAAGGCCGACCATATTGGCTCTATGTAGAGAAGAGACAAAACGGCCCCCATAGTCCGAAATGGTCAAGGCGTCTTTGGTTGACTCAGGGCGAACGCAAAACCCGTTGGCGAAATAGACATCACTTTTATTTGGAACATTAAATAGATACGGGTGTTCGCGTTGCACCTCGATAGTGTTCCAACCAATATGGGGAACCTTAAGGTTGCTCGAATTTTGGGGCTTGATTGAGATGACCTCCGCATCAAACCACCCGAGACCAAGCGTCTTACCCCCTTCGTAGGAGCATGCACACATAATTTGCATGCCTAAGCAGATGCCGAGTATTGCAGTTTCTGGATTCTCTGGTGCATCAAGTAAAGGCGCTAGAAAATCTCGATCTCTGAGGTTAGTCATCGCCTGCTTGAATGCGCCGACACCGGGCAGAATAATTTTCTTGTGGCGCTCTACTTGAGTTGGAGTGTCAATTATCGAGGCGATCCCCCCGACAGCATGAACGGCGTTAACGACTGACTTGATGTTGCCGCAGCCATAATCGACTATACCAACTTGATTGCTCATTAGAAGAAATCTTGTGATCAGATTCGAAAACGCGAGAAACCCGGATGATAATCCACTTCGTGCCGAAGACTTGACGGCTGCGCGTATTATCGCATTGAAAATAGCAGGGGCAAGACTTAGACCAAGAGAGGTGATCGTCACTCCTGGACTTAACGTTAGCGAGGTCTATCGTACGGACTATTGAAGGTGAGTGTCCCGTAAGCCACTACTGAAGTTCCTTAGATCACGCATTTGTCGAAGTCGACAGTTGGTTGTGGCAGAATTCCGGTCAGTCCGCTGTTGCGCCTGCTTATAAACACTTAAAACTATTCCACACGACAGGATTGCTGAGCCTGGTTGACATTGAGCTCATCCGAATGTTGGCGATTCGTAGGGCGAGGCCAGCTCGAGAATGCAGATGCAGCCACTCATTCAAAGTGTTCAAGATGCCTGGTACCAGCTAAACACGTTTTTTGCCTTTGACCCGTCTCTGCTAGGGGAGCCGTGGATGGCTGCGCGGTTGGCTCTTCTGGGTATTCTGCTGGCCTGCTCCGCCTTCTTTTCCGGGTCTGAGACCGCATTATTTTCGTTATCCCGTCTCGATCTACAGCAGTTGCGTAGTGACCGAAATCCGCGCTCAGAGTCGTTGCATGCTCTTCTTGACCAACCGAGGAGATTGATTATTTCCATCCTCACTGGCAACGAGTTAATTAACATAGCGGCCACCATAAATGCGACTAGCATTGTTATCTCACTTTATGGCGATGAGCGGGCTGTCTGGATCAGTCTATTTGTCATGGTGCCGCTAATTTTGTTATTTGGAGAAATGATTCCAAAAACCGTTGCCGTGGCGAATCCGGTACGCGTGAGTACGGCTATAGTTGCTGCGCCGATGAGTCTCTGGGTCCAAGTAATTGCACCCTTACGCTACGGCATTCGATCTTTATCAGACCGGCTGGTGACTCGGATTGTTGGCGACGAGAAGATTGCTGACAGCATTTTGAACGCTGATGAGTTCCTATCCTTGGTAGAGCAGGTTGCTGAGGATGGAGAGCTTGATGCTACTGAGCGGGCACTGATAAACAATTTACTTGAGGCGAATGAGACAGAGATCGTTGAGATTATGACTCCGCGTACTCAAACACGTTTCTTAAATTCGGAAATGCCAGTGTCAAAGCTCGTCGCACGCTTCCAGGAATTTCGTCATAGGCGTGTGCCGGTGTTTAAAGGGCACAGAGACAATCTGGTTGGTTTTCTTCATGCAGAGCATATCTTGAATATATTGGATGAGAAGACCAATCTGGAACAATTGGACATCAGAGAAATTATGAGTCCGCCGGTGGTCGTACCATTAACCAAAAAAGTTGACGAGATGTTTGACTTCTTTAAGTCCAATAAAGTCCGGGCAGCTGTTTGCTTGAATGAGTTTGGGGGTGTTGAAGGTTTCATCACTATCCACGATGTGCTGACGTATATTTTTGGCGACATCAGTGGCGTATCTAAGGCGGAGAGGTTATACCGAGAGCGTGACTTTAATATCTATGAAGTCCCTGGAGAAATGAAACTAACGGATTTCAATAACCTCACTAACTTTGGAATCGAGGATCCGAGGATGACGACGATTGGTGGGGTGGCATTTCGGTATTTGGACCGACTACCCCAGGTCGGAGATAGAGTTCAGGTTGATGATGTTGCATTGACGGTTATGGAAATGGATTCCCATCGTATATCGAGAGTGCGTGCTGCGGAGGTTTCGGCAGAAGAAGACTTTGAGGCGCTGACCGAAGAAGAACGGGAGCGGTTAAGCACACAAGCAACCGAAGCCAATGATTAGAGAAGCTAGTTCTTGCGTAAAGAAGATAGTGCCGCGGGTGAAAACTTACGTGGTATTAAAGGGGGCGGGTAGCAGCGCAAAAGAACGAGCAATAAAGGAAGTCAGTAAAATAAAAAACTAAACTTATGGACTTAATGTTGCTTTTGCTGTTGATGATGGTTTTGCTAATCCTGAAAGGCTTCTTCTCAGGGGCAGAAATTGCTATGGTGAATGCTGACAAAGTCAAGCTCAATGCGGCAGCAGGCAAAGGAGATATGGGAGCTCGTATGGTGCTGGATGATTTTAAGAATCCAGATATGCTTTTGGGCACGACCCTGGTCGGCACGAATCTTTCCACTATTGCCCTGACAACTATAGGAACCGTGTTGATGTTGAGATACTTTGGGGCCAGCGGAGATTGGTTGGCTTTTTTGGTTTTCGCGCCGATGTTCCTTATTTTCGGAGAAATCGTTCCCAAAAGCGTATGTCAGTATCGGTCTACGGAGATTGCGCCGAGAGCAGTCTATTTGCTGCGCGGATTTCGTTATCTGTTCTTTCCTGTTGTCGTAGTTTTTTCTCGTATCGCGCGTATTGTTTCAAGACTTGTTGGCGGAGGAAAAATCGAGCAGAACGTTCACATGACGCGGGAGCAAATTCGAGCTGTTGTTGAGATGACCGAGCGAACCGCGAGCGTAGATGCATTTGATAAGGGACGCATTCGAAGAGTAATCCGGTTCGCCGAGACGACCGTCGGTGAAGCGATGATTCCGATAGGCGAGGTTACGGCGATCAGTCACACCAAGTCATCCCGCCGGGCCACAGCGATGGTTCGCAACCGGGGGTATAACCGTCTCCCTGTCTACAAGCGTAACGTCAGTGATATCGTTGGAATCGTCACAATCACCACATGGAATATGATGGATCATAGCCTCCTTGATAACTCATTAGAGGATCTCATGAAGCCCGCTTTGTATGTGTCGCCCCGTCAAACCATAGATCAGCTGTTTCCGTTATTGAGAGGACGGGAAGACCATATGGCGATCGTGGTGGATGAATTCGGATTTGCGGTCGGAATCATAACGATGGAGGATATTATTGAGGAAGTAGTGGGCGAGATTGATGTTGGGTACGACTTTGATGAGTACAATCCTCGTCAGCGCCATCAGGTGGATGAAATCGAATCCGGCATTTATTTGATGGACGCTCGGGTTTCCATCTCGGAAGTCAACGAGCTCCTGAAAATTGGGTTATCAGATCGTGAGGCCCATACGATTGGTGGTCTCGTTACGGCGAGAGTGCGTCGGATTCCGGAAGTGGGGACATCCATCCAGTTGGCAGGATTTAAGTTCACTGTCGAAGACGCCTCAGACCGTATGGTGAAAAAAGTCAAAGTGCGACCTGAAGAATTCACGAATTGAGTACCCAAAGTGCTTGTTTTGCCCAATGCCATGGTGAAAGTTTTCATACCAACGAATATGAGAAAGCATTCAGAGGACCCATGTTCGTCTAGCGTTCCCGCTGATTAAGAGATGAGCCAATGACGGCGGCAGGAAACTCAGACATCTCAAGGGTTAGGGCACATATTGATAACAAGGCTCTCAAAAATAATGTAGCGACAATTCGTCGTATGGTAGGGAAGTCAAAAATATCGGCCGTAGTGAAAGCGAATGCCTATGGTCACGGACTAGAGAATATTTGTCACGCAATCGATGATGTTGTGGACGGGTTTTCCGTTGCTAGAGTCTGCGAAGGTGTCGCATTAAGACGCTTGGGAACTTCGCTACCGATATGGGTGTTATCTGGATGTATGTCTGTTGATGAGTTGGACCAGATAGAAAGGTATGAACTTTCTCCAGTAGCCTGCGATCTGCACCAGATTGATTTATTGCGTAGTAGTTCTGTGTCTGAAAAGGCAATCATAAAAGTTGATACCGGGCTGGGAAGGTTCGGAATATCCGCAACTGAGGCGACTGAACTCCTCCGCCACCCCCGATGGTTGAAAGAAGCAACAGTAATACTGTCCCATCTCTCTGACGCAGACAATCTGGCCTCGAAGAAGACAAAGGCGCAAATTGCAGAATTTAAGTCGATAATGAACGAGGGCCCAATACAAAAGAGCCTCGCTGCATCAGCGGGCTTGCTGGCCTGGCCTAACAGTCACTTTGACTGGGTTCGGCCAGGAATTGCATTGTATGGCGTCTCTCCATTTCAGGAAAAAACAGGCGCAGACTTTGGACTGGATCCAGTAATGACTTTAAAGTCAGTGGTTGTGTCGATCAGAACTCTTGCAAAGGGAACATCCATTGGGTACGGTGGGGAATGGATTTGCCCGGAGAGGATGCCGGTGGGGTTAGTAGGTTGTGGTTATGGTGATGGGTATCCCCGAGGCATTCGTAAAGGTGCGAGTGTGTTAATCGAGGGCCAAGTAGCCCCAATCATCGGCCGAATCTCCATGGACTCCTTCGCTGTCGATCTGCGCAGTGTTCATTCGCCTACTGTTGGCCAAGAGGTTACCTTGTGGGGCCAGGGCCTTCCTATCGAGATTGTGGCTCTTCAAGCGCGAACCATTGCGAATGAATTGTTAACGAGACTGAGCAAGCGTGTCCCACGCGCTACCTGAGTTGAGCACTGGCCCAAGCAAAGTCCCTCTTGCTGACGGCAACAGACTGATACTTTATATCTAGTTAACGACAGTGATCAGCTGCAATGTCCATTTTCGTGAGGACTCTATTTGGAGGCGCTACGACACTGGTTATTTGACGGTTTGGTCAGTCGGATCGATAGCGCTATTAAATCATCTGTATTCCATTACTGAACACGATTTCTCTGAATTGATAAGGGAAGTTGATCATGTTGTTAAGAGTCAGTACTCCTGCTTTGGTCTCATCATAAAGTCCGTTCACGGTTGTATTGCAGTGTCGGATCAGGTGAGAAGTCATCCTGTCTATTTTGCGCAACAGACAGATTGTTTATCCTTAGCTAATCACCCGAGTTTGTTGATTGACTCTGACTCCGAGCCTGAAATTTCCCAAGAAGCGCTCGATGAATATCTCATGTCGGGATATGTCCATGGAGGCAGTACGCTTCTATCAAGCGTCAAGCAACTTCGGGCAGGAGAGATACTTAGGTACTCTTTCAGGGACAGAAAACCAGTTCTGGAGAGATATTTCCGTTATTTGCCAAAAGCCAATGCCGGAATACAGGGTAGCAAGAGTACGCAGAATTGGATTAATGAGTTTGATTCAGTATTAAACCGAGCATTCGAGAGGGCGTTAGAAGATATTGGCGAAGCACCGATCTGGGTTCCTCTTAGCGGAGGACTGGATTCAAGACTTGTATTGTGTAAGTGCCTTGAACTTAGGGGTGGCGATATAACAGCATTCAGCTATGGAGTCTCTGGAAATCATGAAATGCGGATGGCAAAAAGAGTTGCCAGAAAATTAGGCGTTCCATGGCATGCTGTGCCATCTGACCTAAAAAACCTTCAAGCTCTTTATCAATCGAAAGAGCGTCAGGATTATGCTCGGCTGACAGATGGATTTAATGCCGTACCGAGTTATCTGGATTTTGAGGCCATCAGAAAACTAAAGAAAAACGGAGTGCTGCCGCTTGATGCAACGATTATAAATGGCTACTCAGGAGACTTCCTTTTTGGTGGGCATATTCCCGAGAAGATTAGGCAGGTGCCTACTTTGCAAACGCTAGTCGACGCGTTAGTCGATAAACATTGTTCCCACTTTACTACCTTAGATTTTGCGCAGATAAAACAAAAGATCGCAAAAAAGGTGCAAGATGAGGTAGCTTCAGTCTTGGATGACGTGACTAGTGAGGAGCAGTTATGTTCTGCCTACGAGTATTGGGACTGGCAAGAAAGACAGGCGAAAGCTGTTGTAAATGCGCAGAGAGCTTATGAGTATTTTGGAGTGAACTGGGAGCTCCCGTTTTGGGATAAAGAGCTGATGGAGTTTTGGAGTACTGTACCTCTTGATTTGCGGGCCGGACAGAAACTGCACCTTTCTTATCTGAAGTGGTTTGATTTCAAGGAAGTATTCCAGATTCCGAGAAGTCGTAATCAAGTGTGGCCGCCTAAGCTTATGTTTATGCCCATCATCGGAAAATTGATCGAGTTGGTTTTTGGTATCCAAAAAAAGGAGCAGTTTTATGAAGAGACCTTCTATTTCGGTTATTTTCGAAACCAGCTAGGTTTATTCGGGCGGCAGAATTATCGGAAGTACTGGCGGCGTGTTCGTCGGCCTAGAGTTGTACCGATCGCAGCATTTTTTGCTTTGCGAGAAAATAATATAGAGATTCCAGATCGCTTTACTATTGACTCTTAGCGGCCTGTGAAAAATGAAGCAGGTACAG
>MDSW01055605.1_pt1 | contig 11416 bp, 7 predicted proteins | sample 811171 | NCBI WGS metagenome assembly MDSW01 (sample SAMN05326641, study PRJNA326480) | marine metagenome | isolation source: seawater | place: Atlantic Ocean: North West | collected 2012
CCAACGACGACCGACGAACAGAGGTCAACGGACTGGATGACGTTCGAGTCACTGCCGAACTTCCTCGATCCGGATCAGTCTTCAAGAACGATTGAGGGGTACCCTCGCCCCGTGCGAGCTGTTCTGACGGCTCGTGCGGCTCGATAGGTTCAACAGGCGCACAAAAAAAGTCGTCGCGAAAGTCCGCGACGACTCGTCTGCTTAGTCTGCGTCTCTTAGTAGCGGTAGTGTTCCGGTTTGTAAGGTCCGGCCACAGGCACGTTGATGTATTCCGCCTGATCTTCTGTCAATACTTCCAGCTGCACGCCCAGTTTTTCGAGGTGCAGTCGGGCGACTTCTTCGTCCAGAATCTTCGGCAGCATGTGAACGCCGATTTCGTACTTGTCGGATTCCTGCCACAGAGCAAGCTGAGCCATGACCTGATTGGTGAAGCTGTTACTCATGACGAATGACGGATGTCCGGTGGCACAGCCAAGGTTCACGAGGCGTCCTTCCGCCAGCACGATGATTGCTCGACCGTCTGGATAAACATACTTATCTACAGGACCGCCTTCGTCCCCTGGAGTCTTGATGTTGATCTTTTCGATGTCACTGCGATCGTTCAGGTAAGCGATCTGAACTTCGCTGTCGAAGTGTCCAATGTTGCACACAATGGCCTGGTGCTTCATGGCGTCCATGTGCTCACCGCGAATGACGTCTTTGTTTCCGGTGGTGGTTACAAAAATGTCACCGAATGCAGCGGCTTCGGCCATGGTGGTGACCTGATAGCCTTCCATTGTAGCCTGCAGTGCACAAATGGGGTCGATTTCTGTGACGACCACTCGAGCACCCAGACCCTTCATGGCGTCTGCACAGCCTTTGCCCACGTCACCGTAACCGCAGACGACGACGACTTTACCGGCAACCATGACATCTGTTGCTCGCTTGATGCCGTCGGCCAGTGATTCACGGCAACCATAGAGGTTGTCAAACTTGCTCTTGGTCACTGAGTCATTGACGTTGATGGCAGGCACAGCCAGCATGCCCTGCTCCATCATCTGATGCAAACGATGAACGCCGGTTGTCGTTTCTTCAGACAGCCCTTTGATGTCCTTGAGCAGTTCCGGGAACTTCTCGTGAACCATCAGAGTCAGGTCGCCACCGTCGTCGAGGATCATGTTCAGAGGCTGACCGTCCGGGAAGTGCAGAGTCTGCTCGATACACCAGTCAAACTCTTCTTCTGACATTCCCTTCCATGCGTAGACGGGGATACCAGCGGCAGCGATTGCAGCAGCAGCGTGGTCCTGAGTCGAAAAGATGTTACAGCTGGACCATGTCACTTCGGCGCCAAGTTCGATAAGCGTTTCGATCAGAACGGCGGTCTGAATTGTCATGTGCAGACATCCAGCGATACGCGCACCCTGCAGGGGCTTTGACTCGCCGTATTTTTCTCGCAGTGCCATCAGGCCGGGCATCTCGATCTCGGCCATTTCGATTTCCTTGCGACCAAGGTCAGCAAGGCTGATATCTTTCACTTTGTACGGGAGCTTTTCGGTGGATGCACTCATGGTTTAATCTGCCAGAAAGAGGGTGAGACGACCGGAAATCGGACGTTGCGGGACTGTAGAGCATGCCCCCAGGGTTCTCAAGACGATACTCTCGAATGCGCTCGGTGATTCCCTATTTTACCGCAGGAATTCCCGGGGCTGAAGACTGAGCTAGGCCAGGATCTCTCAGCCATGATGACGCCCGGGTGACTCAGGGAGTGATTGGGGATGCTTCCCTGAGTTGTCGCCGGTACAGCGTTTGAGATCCGGTTATATGGACTGTGCGGCACACCGCAGATTGTCACAAGTATTAACCGTCCATCCTGCTTCGTTTGCTGGATCTGGCGCTTCAGGACTCGTCGATAACTCTCAACAGGCCAATAGCCTCCTTCCGCTCCTCCTCAGATTAAAGCACCCTGAGTTCACGCGGCATGGGGCGGATGGAAACGAATTCTGAGTATTCAGAGTCGTCCACGGGCGACCTGTAGGTCGCCGTCTCCGTTCAACCCCCTCTGAACGGTGACGGCGATTTCATTTGCGGTTCGCAAGCCCGTTCCCTGAGGATAAGTGGTCCATGCCCAGACGAAGAAAACCTCCTGCCGGCAGCCGATTTGCCAGGGGAGAGTTTCAGGATCCCACAGCATGGCTGAGCGGATTCGTCGCCTACCTCGAGGCTGAGTGTGGGATGTCGCCCAACACGGTTGCCGCCTATCGGCGGGATCTGCAGAAGTTCTTTGACTGGAACCGCGATACTGATCGCCGCACAGTCCATCAGGTTGACATTGCCACGCTGACCGGCTTTCTTGAGTTCCTTCAGGGAAGTGGCCTCGCCGACAGTAGCGTCGCACGACATCTTGCTTCGATCCGGATGTTCTTTCGGTACCTCGTGTTGGAGTCAATCCTGACCGAAAGTGCGGTCGATCTCATCACTTCGCCGAAGCTCTGGCAACGCCTTCCAAAAGTTCTCAGCCCGGATATGGTGAATGAACTGCTGGCCGCGCCTGTCGGAAGTCTGGATCGATATGCCCGTCGAGACCGAGCGATCCTTGCCGTTCTCTACGCGACCGGTTGTCGTGTTTCAGAAATCACCGGACTGCGACTGACCGATCTCAATCTGGACGAACGCTATGCACGTGTGACCGGCAAGGGCAACAAGCAGCGAATGGTCTCGCTGACTCCAATGGCTGTAGATGCAATCACCGAGTATCTGAATCTGGAACGCAGCGACATGGTGCGCAGCCGGACAGTCGATGAGGAGTGGCTGTTCGTGTCACGCAGTGGGCGCAGAATGGGGCGTGATACCGTTTGGCAGCTGATTCAGAGGTACGCTGCCCGAGTTGGCTGTGGAGGCGACGTTTCACCCCACACACTTCGTCACAGCTTTGCCACTCATTTGCTGGCAGGAGGGGCCGACATCCGAGCACTTCAGGAAATGCTGGGTCACGCCAGCATTAGAACCACGCAGATCTATACTCACGTAGATCACACGCGGCTGAAGAACGTGCATCAGAGCTGCCACCCTCGTGGTTAAACGGCGCATGTGGGCCAGGTTTCCGTGGTTGAAACTTTCCTGCGAGTGAGTCTGTCTACTGCTTGCCTTCGGCGCGATTGGACCACCAGGGAAGTCCGACGCCTCCGTCCATCGTCATGGTGCTGCCGGTCATATATGCTGCGTCGTCACTGAGAGTGAAACAGACGCCGCGTGCCATTTCTTCTGGCGTTCCCATGCGTTTCATCGGCAGCGACTCAGCACCAGCCTGCAGTTGCTCTTCGGTGAAGAATTTGCGTTCCCCGGGCGTGTCAATCCAGCCTGGATGAAACACGTTGACACGGATGCCGTGCTGCACGAGCTCGATCGCAGCGGTTCGAGCCATGTGATCAATGGCCGCCTTCGACATGTTGTATGCCATCGCAGTCGGGATCGCCATGTTGGCGTGAGGTGAGCTGATGACGGTGATTGCTCCACCGTTGCCCTGTTTTACCATCTGTTGAGACGCAGCACGCACACCGTGAAATGCACCCCACATGCTGACGTTGACTGTCCTGCGGAATCCATCCATGTCAGCGTCAATCATGAGTTCCCGGTCACTGTAGACTGCGTTGCTGACAAACATATCCAGACTGCCGAATTCGTTTACGGTCTTCTCGACCATCTCTTCGACGGCGCTCTGGTCAGAAACGTCGGCTGCAATAACCAGTGCTCTGCGACCGAGCGCGCGAATCTGATCTGCAACTTCTTCTGCTCGATCTTTGCTGGCATGGCAGTTGACCGTGACATTGGCCCCCTGTTTTGCGAGTTCCAGCGCGACTGCTGCGCCGATCCCTTTGGATGAACCTGTTACCAGCGCGTTTCTGCCATCAAAACTCATCGTTGTCCCGTATCCTGTTGAGGGGCGTCAGTGTTGGAGGGGAGTTTAAGGTCTTTTTGTCGGAATTCCTGCCAGCGCTGCCCGTCTTTTTCTGAGGATTGCAGGCTAGTCCCCCTGCTTCGTCGGGTCCGGGATGTCCTGAAGTGTGATAAGGAACTCAGTCCCACTCGTATCGGAGCGTACCAGTTCGATAGAGCCCTGAAGCTCATTCCTCGCGAGCTGCCGGCAGACGAACAGACCCAGTCCGGTGCCCGACGATTTGGTCGTATAGTAGGGTTCGAAGATCTGTTTCTGGTCTTCGGGCGAGATGCCGTGACCCTGATCAGCAATGTGTATTGCGACGTTGGCGGAGCCTGTTTCCGGCTTGTTGTAATGGGTTGTCACTGTGATTGACGCACCCTCTTCCGTCGCATCGAGCGCGTTCAGAACGAGGTTCAGCACGACCTGCACGAGCTGGTCGTAAATCGTGCGGATGGCTTTCATGCCGGAATCAAATTCCGAATTGACCTTTTTCCCCTTCCAGCGTTTGTAGTACTTGGCAATGTTCAGCGCGTTGTTGATGGCTGAATGCACATCAACCGGGGCCACCTGCTGGCTGGTCGGACGACTGAACCCAACGAGTTCACGCAGGATTCTTTGAATGCGATTGAGCTGTCCATCGACCATTTCCAGTCGATTACGCGTATGTTCGTCCTCGTTCCGCCGATGCAGCATCTGCACGATGGAGCTGATGGAAGCCAGAGGGTTCCCAACCTCATGTGCAATGCCAGCGGCGAGCAGTCCAAAAGCTGCCTGCTTTTCCTGTTGAACAAGTAATGCCTGTGAGTTCTGCAGCTCCTTGGTTCGGTCCGAAATCCTGCGTTCGAGGTCTGACTGATTGGCGAGCAGTTCGCCGTTGAGTTTCCCAAGCAGTTCCCCGGCGTTCTTCAACAACCCCGTCAATGCAATGATGGCCCATGCTGCCCAGCCCAGAAAGACAAGAGTCAGCAGCATCTGCATTGCTCCGCCGGGTGTCTTGTTGTCAGCCATCAGACCGAGCAGGCTGTAGCTGAAGGCATGAATTCCGAACGTCGCGGAAGTAAGCAGAGGGGTGTGCCGAATTGCACAGACCAGAATGGAAAGAAAGTAGTAGAACCGGAAAGGGCTCCCGATGCCGTCGTCAAAATAGCACAGCATTCCGATGAACAGGGCCTCCATCAGGCTGACCAGGATCCGGAACTCTGCCAGCAGCACGTGCCCCTTCCAGCTGCGGACCGTGTCGATAAACGCATAGACGGCGCCGACAGTGAGGATTGCGTTCAATTCCAGCCGCGACTCGGTCGGTCCTGAGTTGGTGACAAAGAAGTCCAAATTGACGAGCAGATAGCCAAGTGCCACACCGAACCATCGAATTCGGACAGTGATCGACTCAGCCTGAAGTTCACGCTCGCCCGGAGACACGGCCGTTGTCGTTTCCGGAAGTGGGGTGCTCATGTTGCATATCCCGAAAAGGTCGCAGAATCCACAGGGTTGTGACGAAATCGGGCGGCCTCGTTAAGCGATTCGCCCCGCAGATCTGCAGCTTTACCGGAATTCGGCTCCAAACGGGAGAATGCGCCGTCAGCGATGTGTCGGCCCGCGTAGCACGAGCAGCGGAGACGCTCTGCGCAGACTCAGGCTACCCATTCTTACAGGCCGTTGACTTGCTGTTTCGACTGCTCACATTCCTGACACTTTCCACTACTCTGGCGGCGGCAGACTTTGAATCTGTGACCATCGGTTTTGACGGACAGGGTTGTGTGGGCGAGTGGTTGCCAATTACCGCGCGTGCCACCAGTCTTCCAGCCGGAAAGACGGCAATTCTGCAGACAGAATTTACGGATCCCGCGGGCAACCTCTGCGTCGATCGAACAATTGCCCAGGTCATTCCTGATGACGGTCAAGCCACCCTGCAGGGATTGGTTCGGATCGGCCGGCTGGCAGGTACGGGAACGGTCAAACTTGTCATTGATGACGAAGTCGTGTCTGAGTACAGCGTGACTTACTCCGAGTCGGCTGATGAAGAACAGACCCTCCGACTCGCGACACGAAGTCAGACCTCTTTCCTGACCGTCGGGGAGGTCACTGGATTCGAACGATTCATTGACTCTGTCCGGTCTCGTTCCGGTGAGAGCGCAGTCGGATGGTATCAGCTGACTGAAGCTGCGGAGTTACCTGTCTCATTGCAGGCTTACGACGCGGTCGACTACGTATTGCTCGCCGATGACTTTTCCCTGAGCGAGCAGCAACAACGGGTTTTACGCGGCTGGGTCCGAAATGGAGGGCGACTGATCGTGTCGTCTGGAAACTCCATCCCGGAGTTACTTCGAACTCCTCTTGGGGCATGGATGGCATCCCGATTCGAACTTGCCGCGAAGCCTCAGGGGATGAGGCTGTTTACTTCGCTCGTCTCCTTTGTTCCGGGGGCTGCACAGATCTCGACGAACCAGGTATGGAGTGTTGCGGCCGTAAAGAATCGGGCTGTGACTGCTCTGGTGGACTCGTCGAATGGCCCAATAATTTCTCGTGTAAGCGAGGGTGCCGGCTGGATTACCCTGATTGGGATGGACGTCAATGAGCGTCCGATCAGTGTCTGGAAGTCACTTCACAAGCTCTACGAGGTTTTGTTTTTTGGGGACAGTCTCAGTGGGCAGAAGCAGGAACGGCACACGTCTCGGCGAATTTCCGGGTCAGGGATGTCTGACATTGGGACACAGATGCTCGCGGCAGTCGATGCAGTTCCTGACGGCGGCAGTCGTTCCGCATGGTCGGTGATGTCCGTTCTATTCGCGTGGCTGCTGCTGATCGGGCCTCTGGATTATTTTCTTGTGACACGCGTGCTGAAGAAGCCACATCTGACATGGGTCACATTTCCGATCCTGATCATTGTGGCTATCGCGTTGATCTACCCCTCGACTCAGGGCTCAGGTTCATACAACACAAAACAGCTTCATCTGATCGACGTTTCTGCTGACGGTGCCGACAACTATGTGCGAACACGCAGTTGGAGCAGTATTTCATCGCCGGAAACCCGGAAGGCTGAGATTAGTTCGACGCCCTCTCTGTTGACGGGCCTGTCCGCAGAAAATGTGCATTCCACACTGACGTGGCAGGGGCGTGCCGAGGATGCCTACGGTGCGATGTATCGCCCGGAGGGAATCAGTCTCGGGAAACAGCAGTTTGTCCGCGCAGCCAGCGAAGAACTGGCAGAAGTGCCGCTATTCACTGACGGCTCTCTTTGTCTGGTTGGCGAGTCCCATGCATCAGTCTCCGAGCCAGTCATCAAATCAGACCTGTTGGCAGCCGGATATGGTGCTCTGACAGGAACTTTTTCACATGAACTTCCGGGTGAGATTTCGGACTGGGTGATCGCTTTCCACAACCGCATCTATCAGGTCCGCGCCGGTGGCATGGGAGAGCTCGGAGTACTCAGTGCTGGTGAGGTTTGGTCATCCAGTGACAAGAGTCTCGGAGCATCGGACCTGAAGTCATGGCTCACAGGAGCAAGGATGGTTGTTGCTGATGAAGGGAAACATGCCGATCTGAACAAGTCCACACTGGTACTGAAACCGTACGATCGAAAGTCGCAGGACCTGCTGGATATTGTCCGCATGATGTCCTTCTACGATGTCGTCACCAGCACCTACGTCAATCTTGATCACCACCAGTTTCGCCAGTTGAAACTCACCGATGCCATCGAACTGAATCGTGCTGTTCTGATTGGCCGTTTTCGAAAGACGGGTGACAGTAGTGATTTCGCGGCGTCTGATCTGCAGATTGACGGATCATCTGTCGACGCTGAAAGGACAACGATTGTGCGGCTGATCCTGCCAGTTCAAACACAGCAGAACAACGGTGACGAGCCAAAGGAAAGCGACGAGTAATGATCGAGACCAGAAACCTCACCAAACGCTATGGTAATCTGATTGCCGTCAACAACATCAACCTCAAACTGGATGAGGGTGACGTCTTTGGTTTCATCGGTCCCAACGGTTCCGGTAAGACGACCACGATGCGGATGATCGCGACGCTGTTGAATCCGGATCACGGAGAAGCCTACGTGTGTGGCAAGTCGATCTACACGAATCAGGAGGACATTCGGCGACTGGTGGGATTCATGCCGGACTTCTTTGGCGTTTATGATGACATGACAGTCATCGAGTATCTGGAGTTCTTCTGCGCTGCGTACCGCATTCCGGCTGACAAACGACGCGCGATCTGCGAAGAGAAACTTGAGCTCGTTGATATGTCATTCAAACGTGACGCGATGGTCAATGAGCTGTCGCGCGGTCAGACGCAGCGAATTGGACTTGCTCGCACACTTCTCCATGAACCACAGGTGCTGCTCCTTGATGAGCCTGCCAGTGGCCTGGACCCTCGAGCGCGAATTGAAATCCGAAACCTGCTTCGACGGCTTGGCGAACTTCGTAAGACTGTGATCGTCTCGAGCCACATTCTGCCGGAACTGGCAGACGTTTGTACGCGGGTCGGGATGATCGAGAAGGGCAACCTGATCGTTGACGGCAACGTAGCGGAAGTCATGCAGAAAGCGCGTCAGAGAATCGTGTTGAACATTCGCGTTCGCGAACGCACGGAAGAAGCCGCAGCATTGCTCGAACAGTGTGATTCCGTGGAGAGCGTAAACAGCATTGAAGATGGCCTCATTGTCATCACGCTCGCACCTGAGACCGACGACTACAGTGACATTCCATCAGCGCTTGTTGAAAGTGGATTCGCCATGACGCTGTTCCGTGAAGAAGAGGTCAATCTGGAGACAGCCTTCATGGAACTGACCAAAGGGCTCGTCCAGTAGTCGCCAGAACGCTTTCCAGATAGATCGCAGCGTTTGCTGGCGCTGCGGGCCCAGGCGAATACGAGATATCTGTAGCGTCGTGGAGAGACAATGATTTGCCAGGCTGGTAACTCGAAGAGAAAAGTTGCATTTGCAGACAGATCTCTCGCTCACCAGGAAATTGCATGCATCGCTGTAACTGGTTGCAAAGATCAGCTTTGCTGCAAATCGACTTACGTCGACGGATGCAGTCTCCTGTCACGCTTCGGGTTTTCTTCAGGCAGACGCCAGGATTAAGTCAAACGCAGGCTGGTGAAACGCTGCGGCCTCATAATATCCGGTCCAGAAGCAGAGCGCATTAAAAAAGAGCGCATGAAAAACGCGGACACCAGAGTGTCCGCGTTCATTGAATTCGACGGTCGCAAATCGACTGTTATTCGGTCTCAGGAGCTTCAGATTCTTCTTCAGCAACCTCAGTCGTCTCTTCAGTGATGGCAGCCTTTTCGGTCGCTTCACCTGGATCACTGTCGTCGCCGGGAGTCTCCTCTTCCTCTTCGATGATGGTCGCTTTCTTTGTTTCCAGAGCGTCCTTCTGCAACTGAGCAATCTGAGCACGTGCACCCACAAGTGCATCTTCTGACTTCTGAACTTCCGTTCGCATGGTCGCAATCGACTCCTTGAGCTGATCGTTTGCCTTCTGCAGTTCAGTTGCGTCATCTTTGAGTTGCTTATTGACAGCCTCAGACTTCGCCAGAGCCTGCTGTGCATTCTTTGCACTGGCTTCGGATTTCTTCGCTCGGTCGCTTTGTTCCTGCACTGCCACTGTTGTCTTCTTGACCTGCTGGCGAAGCTGAGCAATTTCCTGCATCAGCTGATCTCGTTCAGCAGCAGCACTGGCCTTCGCTTCGGCGAGTTGCTGCTTTGTTTTGCTGACTTCAGCCTTCGCAGACGTCAGCTCTGTTCGTACTTCAGCAACTTCTTTTTCAAGGTGTTCGGCTTCAACAGAGCGATGGAGTGCTTCCCAGTGCGTGATCGTTTCGCGGATTTCTCCATCCTTGCCCTTCCAGTACTTTGTGGTTGGGCCATAGCTGGAATTGCGGCAGCACATCTGCTGGACGTAGCAGAGTTTGGCAGCACGTCGAGCTTTGCCGGCTTCGCCGGGAGCACAGGCGAGTAACATCATAAATGGAATCAGAATGCGTTTCATGTCTATCCTGCCGTATGAATGCAATGCGGGAATCGTCGTTGGTGCCTTGTGAGGCAACGAAGAGGTCAAAGGCGACCTGCAGACCGGAGTGTCTGTGAGTCAAGGGTAATCAGGTGGGGCTGCAGATGTTATCGTGAAGTATTGAAAGTTTGCCGAGTGCAGAAACTGGTTTCATCAGGAAATCTGCAAAGCTGAGGCATTGTGGCCAATCTGAATCGGTTTTGCCAGATTTTTCAGGTGGCGCCTCCAACAGATTCTCGCGGGACTCCCTACGTCTTTGGCATCGAGAATTGCTGTCGCGGACCGTTGACTCTGCCAGACGGCTCGCTCCTTCGAATCGGCGCAGAGAGAAACCCTGGCCAACAGTGGACCAGGGTCTCTTGAATCAGTCTCAGGGATGATGGCTATTCGGCTGGTTCCTTCAACTTTGTCGTTTGCTTGAAGTCGGGCAAGCCTTCGGACAGGACACTCGCTTCGAATTTCGGATTCTTCAGTTCACCGTTGTCATCCAGTCCGTTGAATGCCACTCGGCATGACACCACAGGTTTCACCCAGATTGCCTTTCGGCTGGTGGACAGAATTGGATCTCTCACGACTGCTTTCTGCAGTTTGAGTCCCATGTACTGGAAGTCTCTGTGAGGAATGTCTTTTCGCTCGATCCGGCCAACATGCTGCAGCTTTCCGGTCGTGCGGGCAGCGATTAGCAGGGCGACCGGGATGCGTTTCGCATCCACTTCGACTCCGTAGACCACACACTGTGTTGTGTAAACCGGGAGTATTTCTTCTGCGTTTTTGGCTTGCTCCTCCGCTCCGTTGCCGATTTCCTGGAGAGATTCTTCTGTTCCTCCCAGCTCATTCAGTGCCTGTTTCATGCTGCCAGCACCTTCTGCCACCGTGTCTTCTGTCCCTTCGGCAAGGTTGTTCCCTGCTTCCTCCATGCTCTGTGAAATGTCGCCAGCGTTCTGCTGTTTGGCAGCGTTCCCGACAGCTCCGATAAGGTTCCCGGGCTTGACGTCAGGCTGCTGGTGAACGCGGAGGGGTGCCGAATAATCGATCCCACCGATGATGGTGACAGCCGTCAGGAAAGCTGTTGCTCCCCATGCTACGGCGAGGATTCGTTTTGCTGTTTTGGGCAGCTGAGTAATAGTTGGTTGCCAGATGCTGAACCATGAGAGCATTACGTCATTCAGGTTCAGGCGGCGGTTGTCTTTGAGAGCGTGATAGCTGGCGATTCCGTGAGCGGTCAGGGCACTGATTAGTCCCGCGCCCGCCTGAATCAAGGCAATCATCCCTCGCAGACCTTCGTCTTCGGAGAATGACAGTCGAATTGCGACACTGCCGGCAGCCAGTCTGACGATGCCTGTCAGCATCACCCAGAACCACATTGAGATTGATTCGATGGCTCCACGGTTATCCGCGGTCTCTTCGACGACATCAGGCAGATCGTCTGCCCACGAAGGGCTGTCCTCAGAGACTTTCCCATCGGCGAGCGGGTAGTAGCTGC
>MDSW01094098.1_pt1 | contig 11416 bp, 12 predicted proteins | sample 811171 | NCBI WGS metagenome assembly MDSW01 (sample SAMN05326641, study PRJNA326480) | marine metagenome | isolation source: seawater | place: Atlantic Ocean: North West | collected 2012
AGGTCCCTACACCACTTGGTACGATAAAGTTCCAGGTAAAACAGTTAAATGGAAAGAAAAAGATTGGAAAAAAGCTGGATACCGTCACGTCCCTAATGGAGTAGTAAGAAGAGGAGCATACATTGCTAAAAATGTTGTTTTAATGCCAAGTTTTGTAAATCTTGGAGCCTACGTGGATGAAGGCACAATGATTGACACCTGGGCATCTGTTGGCTCATGTGCTCAAGTTGGAAAAAATTGTCATATTTCTGGCGGTGCAGGTATAGGAGGTGTACTAGAACCACTTCAAGCTGGCCCAGTAATTATTGAAGATAATTGTTTTATCGGTGCTCGATCTGAAATTGCTGAGGGTGTTTTAGTTGAAGAAGGTGCTGTGTTATCAATGGGAGTTTACATTGGTGCATCTACAAAAATTGTAGATAGAAAATCCGGAGAAATACATTACGGCAAAGTTCCTGCATATTCAGTTGTAGTGCCTGGAAGTTTGCCTAACAAATCTAGCTCTGATGGACCATCATTGTACTGCGCAGTTATAGTTAAAAAGGTTGATGAAAAAACTAGAAGTAAAACCTCAATTAATGACTTGCTTAGAGACTAATGACTATAATTAACGAATTAAAATTATCTAAAGATTTAATTAGATTCCCAAGTATTACTCCTAAAGATGCTGGAGCGATAAAATTTCTAAGTAAAAAATTAAAAAAATTAGGCTTTAATTGTAAGATACTTGAATTTAAAGGTAAAGGAAGCAAACCAATAAAAAATCTTTATGCAAGAATTGGTAAAAATAGGCCAAACCTATGCTACGCCGGCCATACAGATGTTGTTCCTCCAGGAAACCTTAAAGATTGGACTATTAATCCTTTCAAACCGGCTGTAAAAAACAATCATTTAATTGGAAGAGGCGCTAATGATATGAAGAGTTCAATTGCTTGCTTTACTGCAGCAGTAAGTAAATTTTTACTTAAGAACAAAAATTTTAATGGATCAATTAGTTTTTTAATTACAGGTGATGAAGAGGGGTATGCGATAAATGGTACAAAGAAAGTTGTAGACTACCTTAAAAGAAAAAGAGAAAAAATTGATTTTTGTATTGTGGGCGAACCAACCAATCCAAATAAACTTGGGGAGATGATAAAGATAGGAAGAAGAGGAAGTTTATCAGGAAAAATTGAAATTTCTGGCACTCAGGGGCATATTGCATATCCTCACCTTTCAAATAATCCAATAAGTACACTAGTGGCTATATGTAGAGAACTTAAAGAAAAAAAATTGGATAAAGGTAATAAAAATTTTCAACCTTCAAATTTGGAATTTACATCCATAAATGTGGATAACAAAGCACATAATGTTATACCTGCGAGAGCTAAAGCTCAGTTTAATATTAGATATAACAATTTACACACTTCATCATCGCTAATGAAAAAAATCAACTTAATTGTAAGAAAAATTAGTAAAAAAAATAAATGTAAATTTAAAATTGATTACATTGCAAACGGAGAAGCTTTTTTAACAAAACCAGGTAAAACTACATTTATAGCGAAAAAAATTATTAAAAAAATTACAAAAATTAATCCAAAGTTTTCTACAACTGGAGGTACCTCGGATGCGAGATTTATAAAAAAAATTTCACCTTGTCTAGAATTTGGCTTAGTAAATAAAACAATGCATAAGGTTGATGAATGTGTTTCATTAAAAGATTTAAAAAACTTAACAAAGATTTATCAAAATATTCTTGAGGATTATTTTAAGTGAAGCCTTATAAAGTGAGAAGGTCTAGAATTGACAATTTAGGTCTTTATGCTGCTAAAGATATTAAAAAGGGTGCTAAGATAATTGAATATAAAGGTAAAGTGATTACAAGAAAGCAAGCTGAAAAAAATCCAAAGTACGATAATGATAAAGCTATTTATCTTTTTAATCTAAATAAAAGATATGATCTCGACGGAGATTTTAAGTTCAACACAGCAAGATTGATAAATCATTCTTGTGATCCAAATTGTGAAGTTACTGGTACAGGTCTAAAAGTATGGGTTTACTCAATTAAAGATATAAAAAAAGGAGAGGAATTTTCTTACGACTATGGATTCAGTTTTGATGAAGATTTTAAAAATTATCCATGTAGATGTGGTTCAAAAAAATGTTGTGGCTATATAGTTAGAGAAGGATCCAGGTGGAGAATAAAAAATAGAAAAAAGAAAAAAATTAATATTTAACATCAACTAAATATAATCCTTCAGCCGGAGCTGGTGGTGCGCATCTAGCCCTCTTTTTTGAACTCATTATATTTTTAAATTCATCAAGACTCCATTTACCAGTTGATAAGTATTTTAAGCATCCCACCATTGATCTTACTTGGTTCTGTAAAAAAGATTTAGAGACAAATCTAATATAAATTTTTTCATTTTTTTTTTTAATTAAAACTGACTCCATTTTTTTTACTGGAGATTTAGCTGTACATGATGATGCTCTAAAAGTTGAAAAATCATGTGTTCCTTCAAAAATTTTTCCTCCTTTTTTCAAAAGATCTAAATTAATTTTTTTTTTTACATGCCAAGCCTTACCTTTATCAATAGAAAGTAAGCTAGGTCTATTTATAATTATATACTCATAAATTCTCTTCTTAGCATTAAATCTTGCATGAAAGTCATTTTTTATTGATTTTATATAAATTATGGAAATTAAATTTTTGCTTAAAAAAAAATTAATTGATTTTAAAAATTTTTCTTTATTATCGATTTTTTTTTCGAGTTTAAAACAAGCGTACTGGCCTAATGCATGAACACCTTTGTCTGTTCTTCCAGCTCCTATCAATTTTATTTTAGATTTTAAGATTTTTTTTAAAACTTTTTCTATCTCATTCTGTATTGATTTACCATTCTTTTGACTTTGCCATCCTACAAAATTTGATCCATTGTACTCTATCTTCAATAAAAAATTAAACATCTTAGGCTAAAGTAATACCTGTTTTTAATTTATTTCCTCTGAGAAATTCTTCAGTTGTTGTCTTGTTTTTACCTTCTTTTTGAAGTTCTAAAATTTGGATAGCATTTCTAGAGCAAGCGATTGTAAAATTTTCATTAAGAATGACACCAGGTTGTCCAGTTATTTTTACCTCTTTAGCTTTGAGAATTTTAATTCTAGATCCTAAAAGATTAAACCAGCACCCAGGTGTAGGATTTAATGCATTTATCTTAGCGATTATATTACTAGCATCCTCAACCCAGTTTATCTTCGACTCTATCTTTTCTATTTTTTTTGCGTAAGATGCGTCTGCTTCTATCTGTTCGATAAAGCTTGCTTTATTGTTTTTGATTAGCTTAATAGAGTCTAAAATTAATTTCGCGCCAATTAATGACATTTTTTTACTTAGGGTTTCGTAAGAAATTTCTTGAGAAATTTTGATTTTTTCTTGTAACATTACTGGGCCCGCGTCTAGTTGTGGTATAATTTTCATAATTGATACTCCAGTTTCAGAATCCATGTTCATAATTGCTCTTTGAATTGGTGCTGCTCCTCTCCACTTAGGTAATAAGGATGCATGTACATTAATGAAGAGAAGATTATCAATATCAAGAAATGTTTTCGGTAAAATTTTCCCATAGGCAACTACTACTACTAAATCAGGTTTTAATTTTTTTATATGATTAATTTCCTCCCTTGTTTCAAGATTTTCAGGAGACCTTACTTTTAAATTAAGTTGTTTTGCACAATAAAAAATATTTGAATGATTAATTTTTTGACCTCTCCCACTTTTAGTTGCGGGTTGAGTATAAACTTCTAAAATCTTATGCTCTGTTTCATGAATTGCTTTAAGTATAGGAACTGCAAAGTTCGGGGTTCCCATAAAAATTATTTTCATCGCCATTAAATCTATAAAACAACTTTATTAAGTTCTTTTTTATGTTTAATTAATTTTTTGATAATCATATCTTTTTTAAGTTTAGATAAATAATCAATAAATAAAATACCATTAAGATGGTCAACCTCATGTTGTATGCAGGTTGCCAAAAGACCTTTAGCATGTAATTTTTTCTCTTTTCCGTTATAGTCAACAAATTTAATTTCACACTCAGCTGGTCTTTCAATCTCTGCAAAATACCCAGGTAAAGACAAGCAACCTTCCTCATAAATTGATTTCTTTTGAGATCTAGAAATTATTTCTGGGTTTATTAAAATAAGAGGATTTTTTTTTTCTTCATCTTTGGAAATATCAATTACAATCAAACGTTTTAAAATACCCACTTGAACGGCTGCTAAGCCTATGCCAGGAGCGGCGTACATCGTCTCTAACATATCGTCTAATAACGCTCTAATTTCATCATCAACTTTTTCAAGAGATGCACTTTTTTCTCTTAAAATAGGATCTGGCTCAATGACAATTTTTCTTTGGGTCATTATTAATTATATTTTAATTAAGTTCTTAATGGTAGAGCAGAGTTTAAAACTTTATTTCTTATCGTAACTAAATTCATTTTATTTAAGAGATTAGTAACAAAATATATAGTTTCTGGATCAAGTTGATAGGGTTCGTCTTCACCAATTATTTCTACTATTTTTAAGGCTAGAAATGCCTTTTGATCGTTTTCTATAAGTTGTAATAAGTTTTTTGGTATATCAAATTTTTGTGTAAGTTCACTAAATTTAAAGTTTGAGGGTAAAGAAAAACCGTCTTTAATAAGAGCATCTGCTAAAGCTAAATCTTTTGCTGATATAAAATAATTTTTATTTTTGGAAATTTTTTTAAATATTTTATCTATATCTTTTTGGATCTTTTTTTTATTTTCTCCCTCAACGTAATATTTAATTATTTTCGATTGATGCAAAATTTTATCATTATATTTCACTTTTCCTAAAATAATATCATCATCAGAAACAATTCTTTCCAGGGCTATCTCTTGATATTTTTTTGGTAAATTATCAATTCCTATTTCTAAGATTCTATCACTTAAAAATTTAGAGTAAATTTTTGTTAAATCACTTTTTTTAAACAATTCCTCCAGCAAAAATAGGTACTCTATTTTTGTTTCATCGGCCTCAGAAAGAAGATATTTTTGATAAATAAGTGCTCTAGCATCACTTTCATTTAAAGTTTGATAGTTATTTTTTGCATTTACTAGTGTGTTCAAGTTAAATGGTATCTGCTTATATATATCAAAAATTTTATTTTTATCTAATTGATCATTATTAGCTGCTATTTCTAATTCTTTTAGTTTCTCTTTATCTGAAGCATCTTCTAGCTTTATTAAATTTGCAGCATTAAGATATTTCCAAATCTCTGGTTTAGTTTTTTTTGTAGGTTCATATTTAAAATCAGCAATAGTTATGCTCGAAAGATAAAAATTTAAAAGATTTTTTTCATTAATCTTATTGGAAGTTTTATCTGTAACTCCAAGCAGAAAATTAATTTTATCATCATAAAATTTACTCGATTGCTTTTGCTCCCTAAGCAAGTCTAGTAACAACTGTGCTTCTGGTTTTTTATCATTAAAAACTAAACAATAAATTTTAAACTTTTCTAAATAAGAGTCTTTTATTTTTGCGTCAATAAACTTAATTTTGTTACACCCTTCTTTTAAATTTCCACTTGCAATATTTTTATCAACCAAATACTGAACTGCTTTGCTTTTACTTTCAAATTGATCATTTTGTTTTAAAAAGTTTTCTAATAAATTCACTCGCTCATTTTTTATTAGCCAATTAATTTTAAGATCGACAAATTCTTTTTCTGTCATGCCTTGAGGTGGATAGGAAAATGAAAATAAAATTGCCTCTAAAATTTCACTAGAAGATTTCGAAAGTTCAATTTTGTTTATTCTTTTCAAGCTAGATCTAAGATCTTCGGCTTTTGTTTTAGACCACATATTTAAATTAAAATCAAAATTTGCAGGTTCATAAATACCGAAAACTTTTTGTTCATCAGCTTGTATTTGAGCACCCTCTTCTATTTGAATTTTTTCTAGAGCTTGAATCGTTTGTGATGAATTTATTTCTGGCTTTATTTCTTTATCTTGATTAATGTTTATAGATGTCTGAACTGATGTATCATTTCTATCTTTCCATATATCAATTTTCTCTTCGCTCTTGGTTATTGAGTGAGAAAAAATGATTAAGAAGCTTATAATGAATTTAAAGCTTTTTAATTTCATTTGTTACATCAATTTGATATTTTTTTTCTGGACTTGGAAAAGATATTTTCTCTATCAAAAAAATTGAGGCTATTAAAAAGATTATTATTAATAATAATTTTAATAAAGTTTTTCTTATAGAGCTGCCTAAACTTGGTTGTCTGTTGTATTTAAGTTGCATACTTTATGATTTAATTTAAACTCAATAAATAAGACATATTTATGAAAAATCAAAATCAAAAAGGAAGATAAATTGGGAAAAAACCTTACTTTAACTGGAATGATGGGAGTAGGAAAATCTACTATAGGTAAAAATTTAGCTAAAAAGCTTAATTACAATTTTATTGATGTTGATAAATTAATAGAAAATAAAGAGAGAACATCCATAAGATTAATTTTTAAAAATAAGAGTGAGAGTTATTTTAGAAAGATCGAAACTGAAATTACTTTATTAGAATTAAAAAAAAATAACTCAGTAATAGCTTTAGGTGGGGGTGCTTTTTTAAATAATGCAGTAAGGAGAAGAGCAAAAAAATTATCAGTTAGTTTTTGGCTAGATGTTTCAATTGATGAATTGATTAAAAGATTGAAAAAAAATAGACGTAGACCACTTTTAAATAAAAAAAATGTAGGAGAAACTGTAAAAAAAATTTATTTTGATAGAAAAAAAATTTATAATGAAGCTGATTATAGGATTAAATGCAATTCTCTTAAATCAGAAGAAATAGTGAACACTATATTAAATTTATATGAAAAATCGAGAAATTAAGTTCAAAAATAAATCTTCAAATTATTCAATTCTAATTGGGAAAAATGCTCTTGATACTCTCCCAAAAAAAATAAGATTGTTATGTCCAAAAACAAAAAATATTGCATTAATAATAGACAAAAAAGTACCTAGTAAATTTAAGAAAAAATTGAAAAAAAAATTGAATCATTACAATCTTTATTTCCTTCCTTTTTTTGCTAATGAAAAAAATAAATCTTTCAATACTATTAACAATTTTTTAAAAATATTATTATCAAAAAATTTTTATCGAACTGACTTAATACTAGGAGTAGGAGGTGGCATTACAGGTGACGTAGCAGGATTTGTTGCTAGTATATTTAAAAGAGGAGTAAATTTTATAAATGTACCTACAACATTACTTGCTCAAGTAGATGCAGCTATTGGTGGAAAAACAGGGATTAATTCAAGTTATGGAAAAAATCTGATTGGTTCATTCTATCAACCAAAACTTGTTATTAGTGATACCACCTTTTTAAATACTCTTTCAAAAAAAGATATTATTTGTGGTTACGCTGAAATTTTAAAACACGCAATCATTAAGGATCAAAAATTTTTTAGTTGGTTAGAAAAAAATACGAAAGCAATACTTAATAAACATAATAAGGAATTGATATATGCGATCAAGAAAAGCTGTGAAATAAAAATATACTTTGTAAATCAGGATGTTAACGAAAAAAATTTGAGAATGATCTTAAACTTTGGACATACATTCGCCCATGCAATCGAAGTAAAAAATAATTATTCTAGCAGAGTTACTCATGGTGAGGCTGTTTTATCCGGAATGATTTTAGCAACGAGACTATCTGTTATTAAAAAAACCTGTTCATCAAAAATATTAAGGCAAATCACGAACATTTATTTAAAAAATGCATTAGCTTACACATATAAAAAATATTCACATCAAAGTGAGATAATCAAATTAATCCCTTATCTTAAGAATGATAAAAAAAATGATGACGAAAAAATTAATTTTATTTTATTAAAAAATATTGGTAAAACCGCCTTACCAAACGAAAGCAAGATTTCAATAAATAATTTGAAAAAATTAAGTAAGTCTATTTCTCAATACTAATTTCTAAAGCATGAATCTTGGTTTTAAGATCGTTGCTTAAAACTTTCATTACCATTTTTTGAGCATTTACTTTTGATAATGAACTTAAATAAAAGGATTTAATTTTCAAATGTAAGTGAAATTTTTCAGTAGAGTAAAATTTGTGTCCTACATGTTTATGAGAATTATCAACAATCTCGATATCCTCCAATTCAATCTCTTTATTTAATTTTTTTCGGATTTCTTCAAAATAATTTTTCATTAATTTGATTTTACTATATAGAATTATGTAATGAAAATAATTTGTGATTGGGAAAATTGCACTGAAACTGGTGCTTATAAAGCGCCTGTAGAAAAAGATAACAGCAAGAAATATAGGTTGCTATGTTTAAATCATATTAAAATTTTTAATAAAAATTGGAATTATTTTGAAAATATGAATGATCAAGAGATAGAATTTTTTATTAAATCTGATTTAACTTGGCACAAATCTACAAAAACTTTTGGATCATCAGATAATTTTTTTAATATTTTATGGAACAATGCATTGGATGATAAATTAAATATCTTCAAAAGCTCAAATTTTCGAGATTTTAAAAAAACAAAGGTATCTAAACAGGATAAGGACGCCTTACAAGTTATGGATTTAACCGAAGATGTAAAATGGGAGCAAATTCAAGCAAGATTCAAAAAACTTGTAAAAAAATATCATCCTGATAAAAACCAAGGAAATAAAAAATTTGAAGATAAATTAAAAAAAATTACATTGGCTTATAGCCAATTAAAAAAAACACTAGGGAAAAAATGAGTACAGAACAGCTTTTACAAAAGACTGATATAAAATTGTCGGTAAAACAGACTTTTGGTTTTGAGAGCGATATGAAAGTTGGAGCTTTTTCAAAAAAAAATGAATATGTTCCTAAGATAGACCCTGATTATAAATTTGATAAGGATACTACATTGGCAATATTAGCAGGGTTTTCTTTTAACAAAAGAGTATTGATACAAGGATATCATGGGACAGGAAAGTCTACGCACATAGAACAAGTGGCTGCTAGGCTCAATTGGCCTTGTGTTAGAGTTAATCTAGATAGTCACATTAGTAGAATAGATTTGATAGGAAAAGATGCGATTGTATTAAAAGATGGAAAACAAATTACTGAATTTAAGGAAGGTATTTTACCTTGGTCAATACAGAATCCAGTAGCATTAGTTTTCGACGAGTATGATGCTGGAAGACCTGATGTAATGTTTGTCATTCAAAGAGTGTTAGAAAACGAGGGAAATTTTACATTATTAGACAAAAATAAAGTTCTACAACAACATGATTTGTTTAGAATATTTGCAACAACGAATACTGTTGGGCTTGGCGATACAACTGGCCTTTATCACGGCACTCAACAAATTAACCAAGGTCAAATGGATAGGTGGAACATAGTTTCAACACTAAATTATTTACCATTCGAAAAAGAATTAGAAATTGTTTTAGCAAAAAATAAAAGCTTAAACAATAAAGAGGGAAAAGAGCTTTTATCAAATATGATAAAAGTTGCTGATCTAACAAGAAAAGGTTTCATCAATGGAGATATTTCAACTGTCATGAGCCCTCGAACGGTTTTACATTGGGCAGAAAATACAAGTATATTTAAAGACCAAGGATATGCTTTTAGAATTACATTTTTAAATAAATGTGATGAGTTAGAGAAAAAAATAATTTCTGAGTACTACCAAAGATGTTTTGGTGAAGACTTGCCAGAGTCTTCAATTAATATAACTTTATAAAGTGGAAAATAAAAAAGAAAAAATAGCAGATTTTAAAACTGCAATAAGCTCTACAGTGAGATCGCTTTCAAATTCAGAAAAAATTGAAGTTTCATTTGGAAATGAAATTGCTAGATCCGGAACAAATTCAATTAGGCTACCAGAACTGAGTCCCGTTAATAATAAATTAAATTATAATCAAATAAGAGCAATAGCTGATTCAAAATCCCTGAGACATAGATTCTCTAATCCAAAAACATTTAAACAATTTGAGCCAGATGGAAATATATCTAAACAGTTATATAGAATTTCAGAAAAAATTAGATGCGAAAAAATAGGTACTAGTTATTTTAAAGGAGTAAAAAACAATATTGAAACTTTTTATCAAGAGAGGTTAAATGGATTAGATCTTAAAAGTAGTGAAGATAAAATTATTGAGTCATTTGAAAATTATTTAAGAACAAAATTTCTTGATTTTGAAAACAATAGCCAAATAGATAAAAAATTAAAATCGTATAAAAAAGATTTTAATGAAAAATTTAAAAATAAGATCGGTCAATTAAATGAACTTACCTTAGATCAAGAAAAATTTAATTCACTTATTTCTGAGCTTATCGCAAATTTGAACCTTGATGAAAATCTTGATGAGGAGGAAAAAAAAGATGATGAAAAAAATAATGACGATAAGCAAAATAAACCAGATAATCAGGAAAAAAAGGCGAAGGAAAAAGAGGATAAACAAGAAGAAATGTCTATAGACTCTGGTATGCCCGATCTTGAAAATGAGGCCAAAGAGTCAAACCAAGCTGAAGAAGAAGTTGAAATAGAAGATAGTACCCAACCAGATTTAAGAAAAAAAGGAAAAAGTGTTTTAGGTGATATAAATTATAAAACCTACACTGAAGAATTTGATGAAATAATAAAAGCAGAAGAACTTGAAAATACTGAAGAACTAACAAGACTAAGAAAAAATTTAGACCAGCAATTATTACAGCTTAAAAATTTCATATCTAAACTTGCAAACAAATTACAAAGAAAACTCTTAGCTAAACAAAATAGATCTTGGAATTTTGATCTTGAAGAGGGTTTATTAGATACATCAAAATTACCAAGAATAATAATGGATCCATTTAATTCTTTATCTTTTAAAAAAGAAAAAGATATTGAGTTTAAAGATACTCTAGTAACAATTTTAATTGATAATTCTGGTTCGATGAGAGGAAAACCTATTTCAGTAGCAGCAATCTGCGCTGACATACTGTCTAGGACACTAGAAAGATGTGCAGTTAAAGTAGAAATACTTGGTTTTACTACAAAACATTGGAAGGGAGGGTCTTCAAGAGAAAAATGGATGAAAAATGATAAACCAACTTTACCAGGAAGATTAAATGATCTCAGACACATTATTTATAAATCGGCGGACACACCTTGGAGGCAGGCTAAAAATAATATGGGCCTAATGCTTAAAGAGGGATTATTAAAAGAAAATATTGATGGCGAAGCACTTAAATGGGCTTATAACAAAATGAATAGAAGAAAAGAAGAAAGAAAAATCCTTATGGTTATCTCTGATGGGGCTCCGGTGGACGATTCTACTTTGTCAACAAATACTAGTGACTATTTAGAGTCTAATCTTAAAAAAACAGTCAAATGGATTGAAAATAAAACAAACATTGAATTATTAGC
>MDSW01166102.1_pt1 | contig 11415 bp, 11 predicted proteins | sample 811171 | NCBI WGS metagenome assembly MDSW01 (sample SAMN05326641, study PRJNA326480) | marine metagenome | isolation source: seawater | place: Atlantic Ocean: North West | collected 2012
CATTAATGCTGATACTGTGTAATCTATATCCATATCGAATCAAATTGATTATGTAGTTAGTGTTTGATATTTACAAGTAATATTTCATGCATCAATTAAAAATATTTATAGAGCTGACTAGATTAAATAAACCAATCGGTTTTATGCTTTTGTTTTGGCCTTGTTCTTGGGGATTAGCTTATGGTTACTTGGTTAATCAGGATGTAAACTTATTCGTTTATTATTTAATTTTATTTTTTATTGGATCAGTTTTAATGAGAAGTGCTGGATGCATCTTTAACGATATTGTTGATAAAGATTACGACATAAAAGTCCAAAGAACAAAAAGTCGACCCATCACGTCGGGCAAAATATCAATTAGACAATCTTTTTTATATGTGATTGTTCTTTGCTCAATTGCTTTTTTAATTTTAGTACAATTTAATCTAATTACTATAATACTTGGATTGAGCTCAATGCTATTAGCTTTTTCTTACCCGTTTATGAAAAGAATTACTTATTGGCCTCAATTATTTTTAGGTATCACTTTTAATTGGGGAATTTTAATGGCATGGACAGCTTTAAATAACAGTTTATCTGTAGATATTTTCATTCTATATGCCTCAGCCATATTTTGGACATTGGGCTATGACACCATTTATGGGGCTCAAGATATGTCAGATGATGAGGTGATAGGTTTAAAGTCAACATCTATTAAGTTTAAAAAAAATATAAGGTTGTTTGTGTCAACCACCTATTTAATAAGTTCGATTTTAATTATTTTTTTACTTTATGATTATATAGGAGCAAATATATCTACAATTTTTTTAATTTTTTTTATTTATAGTCTTATTTATCAACTAATAAATTTTAAAAAAAACAATGTTAAGGATTATCTAAAATTATTTAAATATAATAATTATACAGGACTATTACTATTTTTAAGTATCTTTTTAATAAAGTAAAAAATGAATCTTGAAGAATTAAAATTTATTTTACGCAGAATTTATAGAGAATATGTAAAAAAACATATTAAAAGAATTTTAATTGCTTTAATTCTCTCAATAATTGTTGCTGCAAGTACATCTGGTATAGCTTGGCTATTAGATCCAGCTGTTAAGAAAATTTTTATTGAACAAGACAAAGTGTTTGCATGGTCAATACCGGTTCTAATCGTGATAGCATTTTCTAGCAAAGGCCTTTCACTTTATCTAGCAAGAATTAATATAATAAGAGTTGGAGAAGAAGTGGCAGGTGCTTTGAAAAAAAAGATTGCAAACAATATTTTGACTTCTGATATCCAAACTCTAGAGAATAGACACTCAGGAAAATATATCTCAAATATTATGTATGATGCACACCAAGTTCAGAATCTTGTTAGCACTGGAGTTTTAAATTTAATGAAAGATAGTTTCTCAGTTATTGCTCTAGTTTCGCTAATGTTCTATCAAAATTGGAAGTTAGCTCTATTTGCAATCTTAATGATGCCTTTAGCAGGTGTACTAGCTAAATCTTTAGGTAAGAGAATTGGAAAAGCTACTTCAAAAGCCGGTATATCATCTGGAAATTTAGCGTCTTTTTTAACAGAAATATTTAAAGGATCTAAGATGATAAGAATTTATCAGAAAGAATATGAGGAATCTCAAAAAGCAAATCAGGTAATCGACGATTTAGTAGAAAAAAATATTAAAATTGGAAGTGTAATAATTAGAGCTACACCAATTATGGAAGCGCTTACAGGTTTCATGATCGCAGGATTCATAGTTTTTTCTGGTCAACTTATTGCTGCTGGTGAATTAGGTGTAAATAATTTTTTTTCTTTTTTAGCAGCTATGATGTTAGCTTATCAACCAATAAGGTCTTTAGCTACAATCAACATGGCCGCTTATCAAGGTGCTACTGCTTTTAAAAGAATAAGTAAAATTATAGATAAAGAAATTAAAATAAAAGAACAAACTAATGCACCAAAACTAATTTTAAAAAATACTAATATAAAATTTAATAATGTTGGTTTTAAATACGAGTCCACTGACGAAAAAGCAATTAACAATATTAATTTTGAGATAAAAGGAAATACAATGACGGCTTTTGTTGGCCATAGTGGGGCCGGTAAAAGTACTATTATAAATCTGCTACCAAGATTCTATGATCCTCAAGAAGGACATATAGAGATTGATAATCAAAATATTGTTAATATTTCTCTTAATTCATTAAGAAAGAATTTATCATTAGTAAGCCAAGATGTAATTTTATTTGACGATACAATTAAAAATAATATTGCATATGCCAAAAGTGATGCCTCTGATGATGATATAGTTAATGCATGTAAATTTGCAGCTGCTGATGAATTTATAAAAAAATTGCCTAATGGATATAATACCATGATAGGTGAAAACGGTGTTAGACTTTCTGGAGGTCAAAAACAAAGAATCTCGATTGCCAGAGCGGTTTTAAAAGAGTCCCCTATCATACTATTAGACGAGGCGACTTCATCTTTAGACTCGGACTCCGAAGAGAAAGTACAGAATGCCATTAATAATTTAACCAAGAATAGAACAACCTTAGTAATAGCTCATAGGCTCTCAACAATTCATAATGCGGACAAAATATTTGTCATGAGAAATGGTAAGGTGGTTAATTCAGGTAATCATGATTTTCTAATAAATAATTGTGATGAATATAAATCACTTTATAAAAAACAAATAAAATAATATGATTCTTGCATATAGAATCTTCTCAATTATTTCATACCCTTTTTTATTTTTATTTATATATTTTAGATTAATTTTAAAAAAAGAAGATCCTAGAAGATTTAAGGAAAAACTGCTTAGCTCTCATTTTAACGTTAAAAGGAAAGAAAATTCAAAACTTATTTGGTTTCATGCTGCGAGTATAGGAGAGTTTAAAAGCATAATACCAATTATAAAAAAATTAGACTCATATGAAAAAAACTTAGAATTTTTAATCACTACTACAACATTTAGCTCTAGTAACCTTGCTAAATTAGAATTAGCCAATTTTGAAAATATGCACCATAGATTTTTCCCTTTTGATGTTATTTTCTTAATAGATAAATTTATAAATGTATGGAAACCAAAAAAAATTTTTTTAGTAGACTCAGAAGTTTGGCCAAATCTCATAATTAAGGCAAACCAAAAAGGAATTCCTTTAGCTCTTATCAATGCAAGATTATCTAGAAAATCTTTCAAAAGGTGGTTACTTTTTCCAAATACTGCAAAGAAAATATTTGGTATGATAGACTTATTTCTTTGTGCCAACAAAGAAACTAAAGGATATTTGGAAAAATTAAAGATCCAAAAAGTAAATTACGAGGGAAACATTAAGTTAATTAGTAAAATTAATTTTCAAAAAATTGACGAAGAAAATGAAAAGAGATTAGAAGAATCTAGATTTTGGATTGCTGCCAGTATTCATAAAGAAGAGGATATTTTTTGTTTGAAGACTCACAAAGAACTCAAAAATGTATATAATGATATAATCACAGTTTTAGCTCCAAGACACATTGATAGAGTTAATAAAATCAAATCATTATCGGAGAAACTTGGTTTCAAAACACAAATATTAAATAAAGATGATAAAATTTTTGATGAAAATGAAGTTATAATAATTAATTTTTTTGGAAACCTACAAAACTATTTCAAATATGCTAAGAGCGTGTTTATTGGGAAATCTACAATTAATAAAATAAAGCACGACAGTGGTCAGAGCCCGATTGATGCGGCCAAACTAAATTGTAAAATTTATCACGGTCCATATGTTTCAAATTTTCAAGAGTTGTATGATGATTTTAGAATTAATAATATTTCAAATTTAGTTGAAGATCACCACGATTTAAGTAAAAATCTAATAATTGATTTAAAAAAAATAAGTAAAAAAGAAATTACTAGCCCTCAATATATTAAAAATTTAGAAAGAGATGTATTAATCAATACTATGAAATTAATAAATAATTTTTTATACGATGAAATTAATTAAGCCAAAATTTTGGGATAAAAAAGAGAAGAATTTTATTTCTCTTTTATTATTTCCAATTTCTTTAATAACTTTGTTGATTGTCTTTTTTAAAAAACATTTATCTAAGAAAATAAAATTTAACATCCCGGTAATTTGTGTTGGGAATATTTATGTTGGCGGAACAGGAAAAACACCAGCAGCAATTTTCTTAGCAAATGAGCTTTCAAAACTTGGGCTTAACCCAGTAATTTTACGCAAGTTTTATAGAAATCATAATGATGAATATAGCCAAATTAGGAGTAATTATAAAAATTTAATTATAACGAAAAACAGGATTGATGGGATTAAAAAAGCAGAAAAAAATGGAAATAATATTGTTATTCTTGATGATGGTTTGCAAGATTACAAAATCGAAAAAGACTTATGTATTAGCTGTTTTCATCAAAACCAGTTAGTAGGAAATGGTTTGATTTTACCTGCCGGACCGCTTAGAGAAAATATAAGTGCGCTAAAGAAAATACAGATAGTTTTAATTAATGGTGATAAATGTTCCGATTTTGAGAAGAAATTAAAGATTATTAACAAAGATTTAGAAATATATTATTTAAATTACAAGCCATTAAATATCGAAAATTTTAAAGGTCACAAACTTTTAGCTTTTGCAGCTATTGGAAATCCAGAAAATTTTTTTCAATTATTAAACAATAATGGTTTAATTATTAAAAAAAAATTAGTTTATCCCGATCATTATGAATTTACAAAAGATGAAATTCAAAAAATTATAGACGAAGCTGATCATCAAAATTTGAAAATAATTACAACTGAAAAAGATTTTTTTAAAATTAACAATTTTAATCTACCTGAAATAAATTTTCTTAAAGTATCTTTAGAGTTTGTTGAAAAAGAAAAATTTATAAATAGGATACAGAAAATTATATGATCAAGATAGTAAAATATTTTTTTCAATCAATTGTTATTTATTTACTCTTTTTTATTGGATTTATCTTTAGATTAAAAATTGGTAGAAAAATATTTGCTAGTTTTTTTTCATTATGCGGTCCCCTTTTTAAATCAAAAAAAATTATAAATAGTAACCTAAAAAATTTTTCTTCAAGAGTTTCGGAAATAGACGAGAAACAGATCGCTAATGAAATGTGGAGAAATTATGGTATGACTTTTATTGAATATTTGTATTTAGGAAATTTTAAAAAAAACAATGCTCATATAGAAATTGATGGAGCTGAATATTTAACGAGAGTAAAAAAAAATGACAAACCAGTTATTTTTGTATCAGGTCATTTTGCTAACTTTGAACTAATGTCTATGGAAATTACAAAAAATAATATTCAACTAGCAACTATTTATAGACCGTTAAATAATATATTTTTAAACCCCTTTATGGAGTTTTTGAGAAAAAAATATGTTTGCAAAAATCAAATAAAAAAGGGAATTAATGGTGTTAAAGAAACAATTAATTATATAAAAAATAATTATTCTATTGCTTTAATGATCGATCAAAGGGTAAGCGAAGGTGAAAAAGTTAGTTTTTTTGGAAAAGAAGCTCTAACTACAACCTTGCCAGCTCAACTTTCTTTTAAATTTGGTTTGGAAATTGTGCCTGTTTTTATTGAAAGAAAAAAAAATAATAAATTCAGGATTGAATTTTTTGAACCAATAAAACCTTATGATTACGAGAATAAAATTAAACTTACAGAAAAATTGAATTCAATACTTGAGAAAATGATTACCAATAACCCGTACCAATGGATCTGGACACATAATAGGTGGAAATAAATTTATTTTTTTAATTTTTTAAATCTTTCATTAACTTCGATTGGTGAAAAATATGCCTCCTGAAGATCAACATTCCAGTAATTTAGGTTTTTTAGATTTATTTCTTTGCCTGAAATAGCACATAAAACATGATCACCTTCTTCTATTATTTCAAAATAGTTGTGTTTATAAACAAGTTTAGCTTTTTTTTTATTCATCAATAAATTATACAATATAAAATCTATCATGAATATTGGTTTAATAGGAAGTGGAGGCAGAGAACATGCTTTATGTAAAAAAATACATGAGTCTAAACTAGTAAAGAAAATATTTTGTCTTCCTGGAAATGCAGGAACCTCTCAACTTGCTACGAATATTGAAGTAGATATCTTAAATTTTAAAAAAGTTCTTAAAATAATTAAACAATATAAAATTAATCTAGTAGTAGTTGGTCCAGAGGAGCCGCTGGTAAAGGGGATAGTTGATTTTTTAAGAAAGAATAAAATTGCAGTATTTGGTCCAAATAAATATGCTTCTAAATTAGAGGGATCAAAAGCTTTTATGAAAATGATTTGTGCTCAAAATCAAATACCAACCGCCAAATTTAAAATTTGTTACAAAAATACACAAGTCATAAATTTTTTAAAACGTAGCGAGCTCCCTTTAGTTGTAAAAGCAGACGGATTAGCTGCTGGTAAAGGTGTAACAATTTGTAAAACAAAAAAACAAGTAATCAAAACCTCATCAGAAATATTTAAAGGAAAATTTAAATCATCGAGAACAGTCGTTTTAGAAGAATTTTTAAAAGGTGAAGAAGCAAGCTATTTTATAATTGTTGATAATAATAACTTTAAATTTTTTGGTACAGCACAGGATCATAAGCGTGTTTATGAAAATGATAAAGGACCTAACACTGGTGGGATGGGAGCTTACTCACCAGCTCCAATAGTCACGAAAACTCTAGAAAAAAAAATAATATCAAAAATTATAAAACCAACTTTAAAAGCTCTTAAAACAAAAAAAAAATCATATAATGGATTTTTATATGTTGGATTAATGATAAAAAATGACGAACCTTTTTTAATAGAGTACAATATAAGAATGGGAGATCCAGAATGTCAGGTAATTTTACCTAGATTAAAAACTGATATTGTAAAGGTATTTAAAAATGCAACATTAAATAAACTTAAAAGTATTAAAATAAAATGGAAAAAACAAAAATGTATGACTATAGTTTTATGTGCAAAAGGATATCCAGGTTCTTATAAAAAAAACTTACTAATAAATAATATAAAAAAAATTAAATTATCTAAATCAGATTTTATATATCATGCAGGCACGAAAATAAGGAAAGGTGTTCTGAGATCAAATGGCGGAAGAGTTTTAAATATTTCATCATTGGGGGATAGTTTTTTTAAAATCAGAAAAAAAATAATTTTGAACATTAAAAAATTAAGTTTAAAAAATTTTTTTTATAGGAAAGATATTGGTTGGAAAGTAATTAAAAATAATGCGAATTATTAGCGGCACATTAAAAGGAAGAAAGCTAAATTTTATCAAAAATTCAACTACTCGGCCACTCAAAGATAGTGTTAGAGAAAATATTTTTAATATTTTAATACATTCTTCTCATATTAAAACAAAAATTATAAATTCAAATGTTTTAGATTTATATTCTGGCATAGGTTCGTTTGGTATCGAATGTATTTCAAGAGGTGCAAAAAAAGTCACATTTATTGAACACGATAAAAAAGCATCTTCAGTGCTCAGAGAAAATCTAATTAACCTTTCTATTGTTGATAAAACCAAGATATTTATTGATAATATAGATAATGTTTTAAATAAAAATATTAATGAAAAATTTCATATTTTTTTTTTCGATCCGCCATTTACAGATCCTAATTTTTTTAAAAATATAGAATCCATAAATAAAAAAAAAATTTTTGAAAAAGATCATCTATTAATCATTCATAGAGAATTGAGGACTATCGATAATATTGAAGGTCCTTTAAAAATAATAGATACAAAAATATATGGTAGATCAAAAATTATTTTTTGTGTTTTTAAGTAAGCAAACGTTTTGTATAAACTTTTACTTGTTCTACGGCAGGTTGATCAAAAGGATTTATTTTTAATAATTTTCCTACAATAATTGTTTCAACAATGAAGTAAGAAAATAATCTCCCTAATATGTCTTCATTTTTATCTTTTATCAAAAATTCTCTATAAGGAATATTTTTAGTTCTAAATGACTTAATAAGAGCACTTTTCTGAGCAATTTTGACTTTTGAAACTTTTTTTTTATTCAAAAAACTTTTTATTCCAAAATTTTTACTAATGCTAATTTTTTCCTTAGATTTACTCTCATAAGCAAAAATATGAAATAATTTATCCTTTGGCCCATCAAGATATAGTTGTAATAAGCTATGATGATCTTTAGGGACGTTTGAAACCACTGGCAAAAAACCCTTGCCTTTTTTTCCAAGGCTTTCTGCAATCAATTGTTGATACCAGTATAAAAATTTTTCTAATTCTGGGAAGTAGTTTAAAAAAATCAAAGAATTTTTCTTTTTTGAATTTAATAATCTTGCAATTTTAATTGAACTTTTTTTGAGAAAATTTTTATTTTTCCCTTTTAAACTTTCTAGAATATTTAACCTCAATTTAATTATATCAATTCCCATTATATATGCGGGGATAATACCTACCTCTGATAATACTGAATATCTGCCACCTATATAATCTTTATGTTCGATGTAAAAAAGATTTAATTTTTTTGATAATACAAATAACAAATTATTTTTTTTTTCTGAGATGATAATAATATTTTTAGAATTTTTTTTTATAATGTTTAATGCAAAAGTATTTGATAATGTCTCTACCGTGTTTCCTGATTTTGAAATTATAATGAAAAGAACATTTTTTAAATTTTCCTCTTTTTTAAAATTTGTAATTTTATTTTCGTCTAGATCATTGAAAAAAAATATTCTTTTCTTAATTTTTGTTTGAAAAAAATTGTATATAGCTTCTGCACCTAAAATAGAGCCCCCCATACCTATTAAGGCAATTGTTTTAAATTTTTTAAATTTATTTAAATCTTTAAAGTTGAAGTTAAAATTAAAATTTTCATCTAAAACGTTCAATGTTTTTTTTGTATTTTTAATGTCAGACTCAATTTCAAGAAATATTTTATCAAATTTTTTGGAAAGACTTTTAAGCTGAACATTTCTAGTCTTTTTTAAATTAATGCTATCTTTGAAATATAATTTAGTATTAATCACTTACGTATTTTATCTAAAATTGATTTTTCTATCGACGTAGATTTATTAATTGTGTTTTTGTCAATTTCTGGACCCTTTAAAATTTTTTTTAATTTTTCTTTCTCATCACCTTTTTTTATAATAGATCCAGGCTTTGGAATTTCTTGATAATCTGGAGGCAACACAAGAGGGTTTTTTTTTTCAACAAGAAATTCATCTGTCGTTTTTATTTTTTCATTTCTCAAAACTTTTCCTGCATCTTTAAAACTTCCACATGAGACTGCTGTTAAAAATATTATAAGTAAAAATATAAAATTTTTCATAATTTAATCTTTAATCAAAAACCCTTTAACAATAAATATTATTATTCCGATTGTGATAAATATATCTGCTACGTTAAAGGTAAACCAGTGAAAGTTACTATAATGAATATCTATAAAATCTGGAACTGCTTTATAAATAAGTCTATCATACAAATTTCCGGCTGCACCACCTATTATCAATGCATATATCAGTTTATCTAAATTTTTTGATGTGATAAAAACTAAAAATAAAATAAATATCACTAAAGCTATTAAAATTGTGACTAAATTATAGACAATAGTTGAAGTTGTACTTAGAAGCCCGAATCCAATTCCAATATTCCAAATTAAATCAAAATTAATGTAATTATTTACATAATAACTGCTTTCGTTCAGATTGCTAATTACTTTTAATTTTGATGTTCTGTCGAAAAGAAAAATTATCACTATTAAAATAAAAAAATAAAAATTTTCTTTTTTTAGGATATTATTTTTTATTTCTTTAAATTTTATCAAAAAAATTTTCTCATATTATATTCGAACATCTATCGCAATTATTTTCTAAAATCTTCCAACATCTTGGGCATTTATTTCCCTTTGCTTTGTTGACTTCGATTTTAATTTCATCATTTTCAATTAATATTTTTTCAGCTTTTGAGGTTATTAAATACTCTGCTAAATCTATATTTTTAAGTAAATCAAAATTTTTTTTATTTACAGCAAGTTTCACTTCTGCCTCTAAACTTGATCCTATTTCTTTTGAAGATCTTTTTGCCTCTATTGCAATATTTGCTTCCTGTTTTATCTTAAATAATTGATCCCACTTATCATTTAATTCTTTATTTTCCCAACTTTTTGGGACTTCAACAAAAGAATATTCATGAATATTTTTTTTATCTATGCTTACTAGGCTATACACTTCATCTGTCGTAAAAACTAATATTGGTGCGAACCATTTTAGAAGGCTTTCTAATATGATGTTAAGAATAATAACACAGTTCTTTCTTTTTTTTGAATTTAAACTATCGCAATAAAGAACATCTTTTCTTATATCAAAATAGAAAGAGGATAGATCTAGCGCGCAAAAATTTAATAGCTCTTTATATAGCTTATGAAAATTATAATTTTTTAAATTATCATCTACTGATTTACTGATCATATTTAATTTGTTAAGAATATACTGTTCTAACTCATCAAATTCATTAACTTTTATTTTTTCAAAATTTTGTTTTTCAAACTTATCCTTTAGATTTCCGAGAATAAATCTAAAAGTATTCCTTATTTTTCTGTAAGACTCTGCATGTTGAATTAAAATATTCTTGTCTATTCTTAAATCTTCAGAATAATCAGAAGAGGAAGCCCAAACTCTAAGAATATCTGCTCCGTAATTTTTCAAGATATCTTCTGGTGAAATAACATTACCCATTGACTTAGACATCTTCATACCTTTGCCATCAACTACGAAACCGTGAGAAAGAATACTTTCAAATGGAGCTTTGCCTCGTGTTCCACAAGACTCTAACAAAGAAGAATGAAACCACCCTCTATGTTGGTCAGATCCTTCAAGATACATATCAGCAGGCCATTTCAAATCTTTTCTTTTTTCTAATACAAAACTATGTGTTGAGCCGCTATCAAACCATACCTCGACAATATCATTAAGTTTTTCGTAGTCTTTTGGGTCATAATCGTCACCCAAAAATACTTTTGGATCATCTGTAAACCAGCAATCAGATCCTTGTTTTTCGTAAATAGATGCTATTTTATCGATTACTTTTTGATCTCTTAATGGTTCTTTTGTTTTTTTATTTATAAAAATAGGCAACGGAACCCCCCATACTCTTTGTCTGGATACACACCAATCTGGTCTACCTTCTATCATTGATAAAAGCCTTTCTTTTCCTTTTTTAGGATAAAAAACTGTTTCGTTTATTGATTTAATAGCCTTTTTCCTAAGATCATTTTTCTGCATTGAGATAAACCATTGAGGTGTTGCCCTATAAATTAATGGAGCTTTAGACCTCCACGAATGCGGATAGCTATGACTAAGCTTATCATTCTTTAATAATCTATTTTGTTCTTTTAATTTTTCTATGACTATAGGATCAGCTTTAAAAATATGAATA
>MDSW01085772.1_pt1 | contig 11414 bp, 1 predicted proteins | sample 811171 | NCBI WGS metagenome assembly MDSW01 (sample SAMN05326641, study PRJNA326480) | marine metagenome | isolation source: seawater | place: Atlantic Ocean: North West | collected 2012
CCGCAGGTGTTCCATCCAAAATAGTACCAGTTGTTATTAATCTACTTTCTCTTGTTGCAGTAGAACCTCCACCACCTCCACCACTAGATGCGGCCCATTTTATACCTGAAGGTTCTGCTGAATCCGCAGTTAAAACTTGACCATCTACTCCAATAGGTAATCTTTCAATTTGAGTTGTAAAAACTTCTAAATCACCTTTTTGTGTCATTGGTGAAGAAGTGCTAGCAGGAGCAACACCTTTAAGTTGAAGTTGATTGCCCATGTATGCATGATTAACACATTGATAATATAAAAGAGATGGTAGTGTAGTTGTTGGTATAATTGAAGTATAAGCACCTGGTTGACCAGCTGTACCATTATAACTTATAAAAACAGAAGAAGGTACTAATGTTTGTTTTGATGGTTCTTCATAAAATTTTAATTGATGATTTTGATTTGATGGATCACTTTGATCAAATTTATAAGTTTTTCCGACAATTAAATCTAAAAATGGTGATTCTATAGGTAATTGGTCTTGATTTGTATGTGCATCATTTTTAAAAAAATATCCAAGACTTGATCCAGTACCATAGTGGGGATGTGCTGATGTTTTTGATGCAACAGTAACAGTAATAACAGCTTCAGATGTATCAACTAAACTATCAAATTTATTAACTGATGCAATAGATCCACTTCCACCCAAACTAGTTACTTGTTGAGGTTCCCAAGTACTATTTGCAGTCCAAGTTAAAACGTCATTTGTTTGTGGTACTGCGGAAGAAACATTTGCTAAATCCCAAATATCCACTGGAATCGTTGGTTTATTTTGAATAAAACCCCATTGAATTTCATCATTTTGCCATTCACCTGCAGTATCATTCCACAATAAAGCATGGCCAATAGTAGGATTAGATATTGCAGTGTCTGTTAATCCATCCAATGTGGATGAACCACCACCTCCACTGCTTTGAGGAGCTTGGTTTACCCAATGAGTGCCATTCCATGTTAAAACCTCATTTAGTTGAGGATTAGTTACATAAGTGTCTTTAAGAAGAGGTTCTTGAAGAACACCATATTCATCTTCTGGTCTATTAAGTTCATTATAGTAAAGTGTTAGATCAGGATAGGCATTAAATTGATCAACTTCCCTCCATATAGCAATTTGACCTCCACCTGAAGTATGTCCTCCATAATTATTAGCATAATCCATTTTGGTAGAATCAAATGGGAAGCAAGACGTCCATTTAGAGGAATTCCTCTCCCCTGGTGCACCCGGGTCATCCCCATTAGCATAGTTACGATAAAGAAAGGATCCGGGAGAAGTTGCATAACTGTCTACATCACCAATATCTCTTAAATTTGCTCCAGATACTATTGCCGAGGCACTCTGTGTCCCCCGTGGAGTTAATTTCGTTACAGAAGCAGAATCGTGTGAGAAATAATTTCCATCAGATAAACCAAGTGCCAACTTTTGACCATTGTGTCGAAGTCTTGGTTCAACGCCACGATGTGAAGTGTCAAAATATTCACAAATCCAAAAACATTTTTTTGATTGACCGCCACCTTGAAATTGATGAGTATAATCATAAATTTTAAGTAAAATTTTGGTATGAAAACCACCCTGTACATTCAGCATATCAAATTTTTCTCTAGGATCAGGCCATAAATCATGAGTTGAGTTACTACCATAATCAGTATATTCTCCAGCAAATTGTAAAGAAAACCATTTACGGTACAATAGCCTATCATCAGATACTGCTTGACCGTGTACGCTAGGATCAATCATCGTATCATCATTTGGATCTGCAGTAGCAAATCGGCTAACTTCAATTGGTGGTTGATCACTTCCACCATCCCATTCCCAAACAACAATTACTAAATTTTGTCCTGTGTGTCTTCCAAGATCAGAATCAGGAAATCCAGATTGTGGATCATTATTAACTCTTAAAACATCTAAAAAATCAAGTTGGTTAGTAGGTGTAGTATATCCATTACCACCTGACATAATAAATGGATGATTACCATAAAGTGATGTTATTGTCACTTTTCCAGAACTATATTGAGTTGGAATCCAATCTTCAACAAGATCATTAATAGTATGACCTTCATCCCTTCCACTTTTTCTACTTACATATTGATCACCATCCCACACTAAAGTTGAATCAATAAAGTGTGGCATCGCTTGTGGTGGAGTTCCGCTAGCCTCAATAGTAAAAATTGCGTTTGAATATTTAACATTGTTTAAGTCATCAACAATTAAACTAGTATTTGCAAGAGAAGCGAGTGAAGTATTTTCCCACGCACTACTGGTTGAATTATAAAAAAGAATATCATTAGAAGATGGAGTAGATGTATTAACATCATTAAGTTCACCAATATTTTTTAAAGCAAATGCGGAATCATGATCTGATTGATTAAAACTTTCTCCTGCTACCCATGAATTATTTGCACTATTCCAAACTATAGTTTGTCCATCTGTTTGTGCTACTGTTAAATCAACATCACTAAGAGTTGACAATGATATCATTGCCGCACCGCTTCCTGATAATATTCTATTATGTGTTCCATCATTATATGCAATCCATGAAGTACCATCCCATTTATAGACAATATCATGATCTTGAAATAATCCATCTGAAACAGTGTGAATATGTGTTTGTCCTACAGTTGGGTTATTTGGGAAGTTAATTCCTGACATAATTTTCTTTCTATGCTACATGAATTGTTAAAAGCCAATTATTACTTGAGTCACATACACCTTTAATTGTATAAGTATTCATCTCATGGGCTACAGGTGTTATTCCTGATACTCTCACCTGAGTTGCACCCTGTCCATTAATAGAAACATAAGAAATATTTTTTGGATGCATCCCATTAGAAATAAAAACTGTAAACTCTATTGTTGAACCAGGCGTTTGTTTTGCATTATTAAACATTACAGTTAAATCATTTGTTCCTGGATCATAATTTGGACTTTGCTCTAGAAAATAAGTTTTTGTGGTTTTTAAATCTATTTCAAGTATAGTTTTATTAGTTTCTGGATTTGCTATCTTATGACCTTCAGGTTCTTGTGAGAAGAAATAATCATAATCATTATCAGTATATCCAGACGTTCCTTCTGCTGGATATAAATCTTCAATTGTAAGCCAAGTTGGTGTACTACCATCCCAAGTTGACTTTGGATCAGATGATGGGAGTTTTTCAGCAAGTTGTTTTGTTCTAGCATATAACATTTCATTTAAACTAAATTCACTAGGATCAGTATATGTTTTTCCAAAAACAGTATTAACAAAATCTATTGCTCTAACATCATCAAAGGAACTTCCAATTGAATCTGGATAACCCCAATAAGGATCTGTGTGAATAACTTCGGGCCAATATCCTGTATCTCTTTTTCTCTTTTTTGTTTTTACAATTCCGTTATCAATAGAAATTTTATGTTCATCACCAATCCATAAAGAATTATCTGATAAAAATAAATGTCTTACTTTATATTCTGCGTTACCCAAATCATAGGCGGCATTGGTATCTGGTATAATATGAAAATCCCAACCACCATTTAAATATGCTGAAACATCAGAATTAGAAAAAGCTCCTGGGCCCATTTGAGGTTCCCAAACATTATTTGCAGTCCACGTTAGAACATCTGTTGTTTGGGGTGGATTTGATACAGTATCAAAATCACCTAAATTGTCTAAAGTTGTTATTTGTTGAAAAGGTGAAGCATCAACCCATTGAGAACTAGTTGCATCATTATAATAAATTTTTAATTTTCCTTCAAAAGAGTCCCACCATAAATCATTATCGCTTGGTGATGTTGGTGCTGTTGCTCCAACAGCAACACTCGCACTTCCACCACTTGATTGTGAAATCCATTCATAATCACCAGCACCTGCAAGTAAACTTGCATTCCAACTTAGAACGGTTCCATCTGTTGGTTCTTGACCACCTGCCCATATGTGATTGTCTATAACACCTTTAAATGCATTACCACCCATAATAACTGAACTACCAAAGTTTATTGTAGAACCTTGAAAATCAATAGTAGTTAATGGTGCATTAATACTACTACCTTGACCAATATCTATACCACTTGCTGCTACTTTACCAGTAACCTCTACACCGTAACTAGCATCAGTGATATTTGCTAAACCGACATCAGAATTATCGAGTCCCATTACTGTAGCACTACTAAGTACAACAGTTGAATGTGAAAAATTAACTGTACCTGCTTCAAGTTCTATTGATCCACCAAGGTCAACATCCATAGCTCCTACTGCTATTTTACCAGTAACCTCTACGCCGTAACTAGCATCTGCAATATTATTTAAAGTTGATCCTGATTCTTGTGGTTCCCACGTATTATTCGCCGTCCATGTTAGAACATCATTTGCTTGTGGTGTATTAGTTGCTGTATTAACATCAGTTAAATTGTTCATTGCACCACCAAATGATGCTACAGGACTCCAAGATCCAGCGTTCCAACTTAAAACATCACCTTGAGATGGAGTATTTGTTGAAACATCAGTTAAATCACTTAAAACTGATATACTTGAACCACCACTTTGTGCTACCCAATCATAATCACTTCCATTCCAACTTAAAACATCACCAGCAGATGCTGTATTCACATTTAAATGTAAATCAACACTAGAATTATTATATACAGCTAAAGTAAAATTTGTCCACGCAGAACCTGTCCAAGCTAAAACTTGACCAAATTGTGCCGTATTTAAAATAGTAACATCACTTAGATCTTCTAAACTCGTCGATGAATTTACCCACGCAGATCCATTCCATTTTAAAAATTCTCCTGAAGATGGACTTGAAATAGTTGTATCAGTTAATCCATCTAAATTTGTTGCTCCACCACTAGTACCAGCAGATTGTTGTTGTGGTTCCCATACATTATTTGCAGTATAAACTAAAACATCATTTGTTTGTGGTAATCCAACATTGGAATATGAAACATCTCCCAAATTTACTAGATTAGGTTTATTACTTAAATTATTAAAATTACCATCAAACAATGGAACATTTTCCCAAGTTTGAGTCGATTCTCTCCAAAAAATTGTATCACCATCATATAGTGTACCTGGAAAAACAACATCTGTTAAATCTATTAAAGTTGTTGCACCCAAATCTGAATTATTACCAAGTTGTATCCATTGTCCAGCATGAGAATAATATGCAGCACCAGTAGCATGAACATGAGCAAACATACCATGATATGTTGATGCACTCGGTAAATCACCAAGTGCACTATATACATTATTAAAAAGTATTTTATTACCATTCATATCAAGATCTGATCCAGTTACTGCAGAAATAGCATCTGAATCCGTATAAGTAGATCCACTAGTTACTTGTTGAGGTTCCCAAGTATTATTCGCCGTCCAAGTTAAAACGTCATTTGATTGTGGTGTACCAATGTTAGTATCTGACAATCCAGATAAAGTAGCTGATCCACCAGATCCTGTTTGGTCCGCTACCCATGCATAATCTGTTCCGTCCCAACTTAAAATGTCACCAGTAGATGCTGTAGTAGTTTTTAAATGTAAATCAACACTAGAATTATTATATACAGATGGTGAAGCATTTTGCCATGAATTACTAACACTTGACCAAATTAATGTCTGTCCTGAAGATGGAGATCCATTTAAAATAGTAACATCACTTAAATCTTCTAAACTATTTGGAATTGTTGGTTTATTAATTAAGTTGTTATAATTACCATCAAAGGAATCAGTAATACCGTAACCAGCTAATGTTGTTGGTCTATTTGTCACCATAGACCAAGATATTGACGAATCAATCCATTCTGAACCATCATAATATAAAACACTTTGTGCTGATGGTGAGCTTATTGAAACATCTGATAAATCATTAAGGCTAGATAATATTGCTGGTGTATTAATAAAATTATTATAATCTAGATAATAAGATCCTGGTTGATTTTCTAAAGTAGATGCATTAGTAAAAGCAGTTGGATCAGAGGGCATCCATGTAGTGCCTGTCCATGATAAAACTTGACCAGTTGTTGGAACCGCGGAAGAAACGTCTGATAAATCATTTAGATCTAATGGAATTGATGGTTTATTAGTTAAACTATCATAGTCACCATCAAATAAAGTTGGTTTATTAGTTAAGTTGTTATAATTACCATCAAACAAAGTTGGTTTATTAGTTAAACTATCATAGTCACCATCAAATAAAGTTGGTTTATTAGTTAAGTTGTTATAATTACCATCAAAGGAATCAGTAATACCGTAACCAGCTAATGTTGTTGGTTTATTTCTAATAGACGTCCACGTGACAAAAGCTGAAATCCATTTTGTTCCATCATACATGATATATCGTTCATTTTGCAATGATGCCAAATTAACGTCTGAAAAATCATTTAATTCTGTTGGAATAGTGGGTTTATTTGTTAAATCATTATAGTCTACCACTCCCGCTGAAGCAGGTTCCCATTTACCAGTAGAATCATTATATTTTAAAACTGAATCATTTGATGGACTTCCTGAAACATCACTTAAATCACTTATGGAAATTGAAGTGTCAATTGGGGCAGGTAGACCACTAGAAGCATTTACTATTTCTAAAGTTCCTGCATTAGATTTAAGATCTACTGTTCCTAATCTAATTGTACTTCCTGAAAGATATAAATCTTTCCATTTTTTTGTATCTGAACCCAAATCTCGAATACTATCTTGATCTGGTTCAATATTCATATCAACATTTGCTAAGTCAATGTTACCTGCCGCAGCTGATGCTGAAGCAAATATAAATTTATTAAGACTCGCATCCCATCTAATAAATCTACCATCAGCCAAGGAAGTAGTATCAACATCATCAGCATCTTTTAGAAAAACTATACCACCGCCAGAACCTCCCATATAATTTTTATTAATTCTGGCGGTTAATTTTGTTATCTTATCATCGAAATCAGCTTTTAATCTTTCAGTAAGAAAATCATCACCTTCTTTAATCTTAAATTTTAAGTTTTCGATATCTTGAGGAATGTCTTCAAAATCATTATATTTTTCTCCTAACCAAGAAACCGCATCACTTAAATTTTTAATTAGATGTGATACTTCAATAATCTCTAAATTTTCACTAGAAGATATGAAATTTTTTAATTCTGTTAAAGAATCTGTTAAAGATTTTAACTGATCTATTGCACCTGAATCTGCTATCTGTTTAAACTCTTTTACTGCAAAATCTTCTTTTACATAATGATTTCCATCAGTAATTTTAAACGCATTATTTTCAGATGTTATCTTTTCATTTTCTTTAACTTGCTTTAAAGAATCTCTAATATTCATATATACTCTCTAAATTTATAAATTATCAATGTAAATCCACCCAAGAAATACCCCCAGATCCGTCAGAAATTAATCCTTGCATTTTATTTGTTTCTGTATTGTAAACTTGCGCTCCAATATGTTCAGTTGTAGTAAATGCAGCATCTCTTTCTGCTGTGGTCATATGTGGTGGACCAAATGGTTTATAGGCTATATTAACATTATTATTTAGAGATGGATTATATGCTATTATACTTCCAGTAGGATTACTACCAGCAGATAATTTTACAAAATTATCTAGTTTTTCTTTTGGTGGTGTAAACCACTGTGAATCAGCTGCTGGATTATTAAGATCATTTACCACTGTAAATGAACTAGAAGAATAATTTAAAGAATCATTGAGATCCCATGAGCTCCAACCAGTTCGACGAATTCCTCTTTCTTGTGCTTCTGCGAGAAATTCTGGACAAGCACCACCAAGAATTCCAAGTTGTTGAGAATTATTTCCATTTTGAGTTCCCCAACTACTCTGTACATCCGCAGAAACTTCACTACCAAGAGCTTTTCTAAATCTCCAAGAATCTAAATAACCATCTATACAATCCATTCCAGCTTCTTGAGTAGAATAATTATTATTATTACCAGTATATGGACCCCATGCAGGAGTTCTACTTTCAGATCCCAAATACATTCCTGCCCAATTATCTGTAATTCCACCTGCGGAATATACTCCATAATGTGGAGAATTTGGGTGTGAATCCCCACCCGGTTCAAAACCCGCAAGCCAATTACCTATGTTATTATTTGATGTAACATTTTGACTTGGTAACATATCATAAAAGAATCCTGGATAACTATATCTATATCTATATCCTATCAAATATCCATCAATAAAATGCATAATATGATTTTGTGTTCTAATTGTGGCCCAATGATACCATTGATTGCGATCAATTCCACTTATACTTATGTCATGAAGATTTTTCCATCCTGAATGAGTTGTTCCTAATGGCCAATAATTACTATTCTGATAAAAATTGGTTTTATAGTTATAAAGAAACCTAATTCCACCACTCCTAAATCCTACACCCATTCCATATCCATGGTTGAAATTAGAGGAATTAACTCTAGTACCAGTACCTATAGAGAAAAGTGCTGCAAACCGCGAGTCAGTCAGACTTTTACCTTCATTAAATCTAAACCATCCATCTATACAAAAATCATAGTAATGAGGAATGTCAAAATCTCCTTCATGATTAGTTGCAGCTGGACCTGAATCTGGATTAGTAAATTGACCATTTTGAACAGTTTTTGCATAACATTCAATTGTTCCTCCAAGTTGATAATCAAAACCCCCAATCATTATAGATTGTGTATCATACTTACTTCCATTAGTGGTAGTATATGAAGAGTCTATATGATAACTATGAGGATTACCCCCATGCCCAACATGCTCCACACCACTATTATCACTTTTCGGTTGAACCCACACAGGTGAAAGAAATGGTATAGTAGTTTGGGTATTGTTTAACATAGAGTAAACAGGCATTATCGTTCTCGCAGGAGAAGCTGATACAGCGTTTCCTGCTATATCTATTTGAAGAACAACTCCATCTGTAATAGTTGCATTAGTAGCCCAATCCCATACTGTATATCCATCTGTACCAGGATTAGCACTACTAATTTCTTCACCTGATTGGGGATGTAAATAAAATACTGGGTTTCCAAAAAGAGTGTCAAAACTATAGTCACCAATAAATTCTAAACCATTGATGTTATGACCATCATCAGCTTGACCTGCAGCAGTACCAGTATAAAGTTTTACTATATGACCATCAGTTGGTGGTGGAAATGAAAGACCTTCATATTTTGCGAAGTGAGCATCCCAGTAATTTTTATCATTACCTTGATTATTAAACATCATTTTAATATAACCATTGGGTGCATTTTGATTATTACCCTCATATGAAAATTGACCATTTCCAGTTCCAGCAATTGTATAACTTTGTACATCAGGTGTAGGTGGTACTGGTGCTGAGGCAGATCCTTGAATAGAAATATCTTTAAATCCACCATATCCGGGAGTACTACTACCATACCAGTTATTAGTAGTATCATAACTTGTATCAAATCTTCCATCTAAACAAAATACAGTATTAGCATCAGGGCTTAATGAATAATATTGTTCAAATTCTTTACTTAATATTTCTCCAGCGCCAAGGCCGAGTGTTTCATTTAATTTTGTTTCAAAATCAGAACTTCTTACCGCATTAAAAGTTGAAGTAGATCCTACTAATGAATCAATAGTACTTGCCACCCACTCACTGCCGGATGCATCCCACCTCATAACCCTTATTTCATCAGGAGATAAAACAGTCATTGGTACTTGATCAACTGCACCTGATACCCCTTCTATGTCAGAAAAATTAATCCCGATATCAGACATAGTTAGAGCTCTCCATTCTCCTATATCAGCTCCTGTATCAATTATTCTCCATACAAAAAATCTTTTATCTGGACCGAACTGGCCCGCGCTCGGTATCGGCATATATCCAGGATTCGGGTACTGATTTTGAGTAACATAACTCAAATCTTCAAGTTTTGATGGTACTGATAATGTAGAATTTCTCCATTGACCATTCTTATACATCAAAACTTCATTTTCAGCAATTGCTACACCATTTGTAGTAAAAGTATAATTGTCATTATAATCATTAAGGCTTGATGACATATAAGATTGTAAAAGATCCAAATTAGTTATATCATCTGCACTAGATCCTACACAATAAATAACAAGTTTATTACTAGTAATACCTGGAGTACCATCCCATCCTTCATCCCCAAAAGCAATTACTCTTACACTGATTGGTGTTCTTTCAGCCAATGTACTTCCTACACCTGAAAGATTCTCTGTTCTATAAAATGTTATTTCAGGACAATCTGAAATTCTTGGACCGAAAGTTGGTGAAATTGCATATTGTAATGGTGGATCTCCTCCTACAGATGCTTGAAAACCTGCTGAATAAACTTTTCCAGAATTAGTTTCATTACTATCTCTCATATGAGCATATGTATATTGTTCACCAGCAACCTTGTATGAAGTATGGTTATTTACTTGAAAATATGAATTCAATGCATCTTCAAGACTCAGCGAGGTTATATGAGTTGAATCACTTATGGGATTGAGATCAGTCGTGATATTTCCAATCGAATTTGCATCAAAAATCATCGTCCATTTGTGAGCCGGTTGATTCGAAGCAGCTGTTTGTCCTGTATAAGATGAAAGAGTTCCTTGGATATTAAAATTAAATCCATCAGAATAAGTATCTCCTGAATTAACACCAGTTTTAAATGTGAACGGTTCGTCGACGTATGAAGTTGATGGAAACCAAGTTGCAGCATCAGAATCAGTGAGAGCGGTATAACTATAACTATCTCTACCCAAATACATATCCACTTGAATATAACCCCCACCTGGATTTGTGACATAAACTTCACGTCCATTCATGCCATAGTAGATTTGGATTCTTGGTGTACCGCTTTCAGATACATAATAAGAGTTTCCATCACCGAGTAAGACTTCAGGATTCGGTACTACACCTAAGTTTAATTCAAAACTTGCACTAGCACTTTGAGCCCAATTTCCTATAGATTCTCCAGCCCCACCAGGAATTATCTGAAAATTACTATCTCCAAGTAAAACAATGACAGCTGTCATAGTTCCAGGATCCCAATAATAGGCCGCAGTAATATCTACAGATCCATCTAGGTTGTATCCATCATCAGCTTGACCGATATTAGTACCAGTTGAAATATTTACAGTTGATGTTCCATTTAAATGTCCCAATACTGCTGTAGCGTCACCTTGACTTGCATAGTCTGAAACATTGATTATAAGAGTTCCATTACCCATTGTATCCCAACCATTATTATCTTTAGTTAATGAAAGTATAGTTGGTCCTGATGGTGGAGCTTGCTCAGTACCTGGATAATGCACTGTTGCATCATAAGGAATTGCGGGTGGAGCACAATAAAAATCATTAATATTAATTAATGCAGATGCTGATTGTGCCGCATCAAGAGTACCAAGTCTATCTACAAAATGACTAAAAATTTCACTTTGTTTAA
>MDSW01031863.1_pt1 | contig 11413 bp, 12 predicted proteins | sample 811171 | NCBI WGS metagenome assembly MDSW01 (sample SAMN05326641, study PRJNA326480) | marine metagenome | isolation source: seawater | place: Atlantic Ocean: North West | collected 2012
AAATGTAAATAATGTTACAAAAGATATTTACCCAAAATATAATAAACCTCATCATTTTGTAAAACTTGGTAGAAAAAAAATTGAGAGATTAATAAAAAAAATAGGAATATTTAGAGTTAAAGCAAAGAGTATATTTTATTTATCTAAAACTTTAGTTGAAAAATATAAAGGCGAAGTACCTAGTACTTATGAAGAATTGGAACAATTACCTGGAGTAGGTCATAAAACTGCGAGCGTTGTCATGTCTCAAGGTTTTGGTTTTCCTGCTTTTCCAGTTGATACACATATTCATAGGTTGGCTCAGAGATGGGGTTTAACTAATGGAAAAAATGTTATTCAAACAGAAAAGGATTTGAAAAAAGTTTTTTCAAAAAGGCACTGGAATAAACTTCATTTGCAAATAATTTGGTACGGAAGGGAATATTGTAAGGCTCGAGATTGTTATGGAATAACTTGTAAAATTTGTAAAAGCTGTTATCCAAATAGAAAAAAACCTATTAAGACAAAAAAAGCATAAATGAAAATCTTAGGAATTGGCAACGCTATCGTTGATGTTATTTGTAAAGTTGATGATAAATTCATTACTGAAAATAATTTAACTAAAAGTACAATGAAACTAGTGGATGAAGCTGAATTAAAAAATTTATTACCTTCCTTAAAAATAGAGGAAACTGTTTCTGGTGGATCTATAGCTAACTCTATTGTAGGACTGTCACAGCTTGGTAATCAAGTAGGATTTATTGGTAAAGTAAGCGATGATAATTTTGGCAATAAATATGAAGAAGGATTAAAAAAAGAAAACGTAAAATATTTCTACTCTAAAAAAAAAGAGATCACACCTACTGGAACCTGTTTGATATTGGTAACACCTGACTCTGAAAGAACCATGGTTACTTTTCTTGGAACTGCAGGAAAAATAAATGCTAATGATATAAATATTAATGCCGTAAAAGAGAGTGAAATTTTATTTTTAGAAGGATATTTATGGGATGAGGGTGAACCTAAAACAGCTTTTGAACAAGCAATTAATAATTCAAATAAAGTTGCTATGACGTTGTCAGATTTATTTTGTGTAGAAAGGCATAAAAAACATTTTTTAGAATTAGTAAAAAATAAATTAGACATAACTTTTGCTAACGAACAAGAATTTTTATCTTTGATTGATACAAAAAAATTTGAAGATGTTGTTAATTTTGCCAAAAGCCTTAAAAAATTAGTAGTTGTAACCCGAGGCGAGATAGGTGCGATAGCAATACATGATGATAAAGTCTATGAATGCTCAGCCCAAAAAAATCTTAAAATAAAAGATTTAACAGGGGCCGGCGATTTATTTGCTGGAGGATTTCTACATGGAATTATTAATAAAAAATCTATTCAAGAGAGCTTAAAAATCGGTACAGAAATGTCTTCGAAAGTAATACAAATAATTGGTGCTAGACTTAGTCAATCAAATTGATTTTTTTCTTTTAAAACTTCCTTTACCTTTTTTCGGTTTTACAATTCTTTTTCTATACTTAGTAGTAAAAAGATCTTTTGCAATCTTGTTTCTTTTTCTCACAAGTAATAACCATCTTTGTTATTAAGGATAAAATTTTCATCCATAAATTTTTCTGAAATTTTTTTTCTTAATCTATAAATGTGTGTCTCTACTGTATGTGTATCAGCTTCAGATGAATAATTCCAAACAGAGGATAAAATATTATTTTTTGAAACTGGTTTCTTGTTATCTAAAAATAGTTCAAGAAGATGAACTTCTTTTTCAGTAAGTACAATATAATCTTTGTCTTTAAGTAACTTTTTTTCGTTTTTATTTAACAAATAACTTTTTACTTCAATAGAAGAATTGATATTGTATTTTTTCTTTGCAGCTGTGTTTTCTATTGTAGAATTGATTTCCTTTAAAGTAGTTGGCAAATCTAAATTTGCATCGAAATTATCAATAATATCTCTCCTTTTTCCTAAACATATTTTTAAAGAACTATTGGTTAAAATGTATTTTTTTTGCTTTTTATCTGTCAAAGCATCAACGTGAAACAGAATAATATTTGGATTTTTATTTGAATTATCAAATAAAGGATTAAACTTTAAAAAAGTTTTTAATTCATTTAAAGTTGAAATAAAAGATGAAGGACCTAAAATTTGAACATTTAACTTGTGCATATTTTAATAAATAAAAAATACCTAATTTATAACAACTATAAAGCAAAATGCGCCATAGGTAAAAGGGGAATTGGTTATAAAAAAAAAGAAGGTGATTTAATCACCCCAAAAGGCAAATATAAAGTTAAATATATTTTATACAGAAAAGATAGAATTCAAAAAATACAATCAAAAATTAAAAAAATTATCATAAAAAAAAATATGGGATGGTGTAACGATCCCCTTTCAAAAAATTATAATAGACTTGTAAAATTACCATCACATTATAGTTTTGAAAAACTTTATAGAAAAGAAAATATCTACGATATTATATTGGTTTTAAATTATAACATGCATCCAATTATTAGAAATAAAGGTAGCGCAATTTTTATTCACATTTCTAAAAGGAATTACAAAAAGACTGAAGGGTGTATAGCATTAAAGAAAGAACATCTTTTAAAAATTATAAAAGAATTAAAAAGTAGCACAAAAATTAAGATCGTGGACCGAATATAGAGCTACCAATTCTTACAAATGTGGAGCCATGCTTTACAGCTTCAACGTAGTCTGCTGACATGCCCATACTAATACTTTTAAGTGCTAGAGATTTATTTAATTCATTAAGTGATTTAAAATATTTTTCAGCACTCTCATTAATAGGTGGGATAACCATTAAACCTATAATTTCCAAATTAATTTCATTAATACAATAATTATAAAAAGCCTCTAATTCTCCAACAGGTATTCCTGACTTTTGAATTTCATTACCAATATTTACTTGTATAAAATATTTAATGTATTTATTAAAATTTTTTTGATGCTTTGCTAGTGTATCAGCTAATTTTTGATTATCGACTGAGTGAATGTAGTCAAAAAGTTGTACAGCATCTTTAGCTTTATTACTTTGCAACTTACCTATCATATGTAATTTTAAATTTTGATTAATTTTTTTTTGTTCTAACCATTTAGATTTTGCCTCTTGAACTTTATTTTCTCCAAAATGCAAATGGTTATGATCTATCAAAGGCCGTATGTGGTCTAAAGTAAATGTCTTACTAACAGCAATAATATTTACTGGATTACTTGGTTTTAGGGAAGCAATTTTAGATTTTATTTTTTCAAATCTATCAACTATTGTACTCATATGTTTATCATTAAAAATAAATATTTTTTTATAATTGAAAATATCAAAGATATTGATTTAAAAAAATTAAAATTACGTAATAAATTTTTTATAATTTACAGGAATTACAAAAAATATGATGAAATTAGAGATTTACTAAGGTTTAGACAGTCATGTAAATCAAAAGGGATTAAATTATATGTTGCTAATGACATAAAATTGGCGATCTCAATTAATTCTGATGGAATTTATTTATCTTCATTTAATAAAGGTCTTCAATTTTTAAATTTTAAAAAATCAAATTTTGGTATTATTGGTTCAGCTCATAATTTTAGAGAGATTACAATCAAAATCAGACAGGGTTGTAGTTTAATTCTATTATCAAAATTATTCCTAGTAGATTATGATAAAAAATCTCCTTATTTAGGTGTGGTAAAGTTTAATAGTTTTTTAAAGGTTTCTAAAAAGTTAATTCCACTTGGTGGCATAAAAAATCATAATTTAAATCAATTAAATAATGTCTTTAGTGAGGGATTTGCTCTTTTATCTGAAATAAAAAAAAAGCCGGCTAATATAATTAACCGGCTTTTTTAAATAATTTAAGTTTAACTTAAATTAAAATGCCATTGACAATGTCGCAAGCGTTTTAGTTGTGTCTGCACCTGATGTGTAACCAGAGTTAGAAGACTCAACGCTAGTTAAACCAACTGTTGCACCACCGATATCATAAGCTAACATTAAGAATGTAGATTCAAACTCAATTGTTTCTCTTGTGAAAGGTGAAGCACCTGCTGCAGCGTTAGTAGTACCTGTGTATTGTTTTCTTTCAGATGTTTCTTCTGAGTAAGAAATTGAAACAGCATCGTTTAATGCTACTTCTACACCCATACCAGTTAACACATAGCTGTGAGGTGTGTTTGAAGCACCTAACTTATTAGCTACTGCTGGAGCGTAGTATCTTTCTTTGTAACCTACTTCAAAGTTACCCATTGCGTATGCAGCATACCAACCACCAGCTTCATATGTTTGTGAATATGTACCAGTTGTGTTTTGTGCATCTAAATAGTCAGCACCAACACTTAGACCGTCGATTGGAGCAGCTGTAACTCTGTACATAATTGTAGAGTCACCATCACCACCTGCAGTGTTCTCTGTACCAGCGTTTTTGTAGCTGTTGTTATCACCGTCTGAATTGTTTGGTACGTATGCTAATGATACGCCAAGTCCGAATGGTAATACGTCTGCCGGAGCATCGTACTGAATGTTACCACTTCCAGATACGTCGATATCGTGACCAACGAAATCTGCAGTATTTGCGAAGTCAGAACCTACTCCAACTGCACCGATACCATCTTTTGTTTCAGTAGATAATCCACCTTCTGAATCATTGATGTAAAGTGTTCCCATTGAACCCATTCCAATTTTTAATTGAGAGTCATCGTTATCATGAGCTCCACTGTCATTACCATCTAATTCCATGAAGTAATCCCAAGTGAAACCATTGTCTAACTCACCTGATGCAGCAAACTTTAATTCGTTTGATATACCAAGACCCTTATCATTGTTATTTACTTGTCCACCATTTACTACGTAAGAAGCGTTAGCTGAACCTGTTACAGTTAATTCACCAGCGAATGCACTTACTGAAAGAAATAATGATGAGAAAAGAACAACAACTTTTTTTGTTATGTTTTTCATATGTTTTCCTTTATTGTTATTATTAAGTGTTAAATTAATTTAACCTGAGTTTTTTATCAAAAATTCATATTTGAAGCTGTTTTTTCCCATATTTTATGCTTTTTTTTCAATTAGTGTGATATAAATATCACAGGAAATTCCTCAATAAATTCAAGCTTTTTTAGGTAATTATATGAAATTTCATTAAACTACTGTATTTGTTAATAAAATTCTCAAATGATGAAAAAAATAATTAATTTTTTACTTATTTTAACAATTTCTTTTTCGACACTTTCTTGTGGCGGGCTTAAAAAAGTTGACCAAAGATCTCGACCGACCGATCCTGAAGAGAGAAGAAGGCAAGCTGTAAATGAAGGCAGAGGGACAGGTATTAATGATTTATTTCGTAAAGGGGGTAAAGGAACCAACTTTGAATTTAGTTCGTCTAATCCTATGTGGAGAGCATCGTTAGAAACATTAGACTTTCTACCTTTAACGACAGTGGATTACTCTGGAGGAGTTATTATTACAGATTGGTATTCAGAAGGAGGAAATAATGACTCCATAAAACTAACAGTAAGATTTCTATCAAATGAAATCAGAAGTGATAGTTTAAAAATTATAGTTCATAAAAGAATTTGTAATACAAGTTCTAATTGCAGAACTATGGTTTCACAAAGTAACGTAATTAAAGATGAACTTCGTTCTACAATATTACGTAAAGCTGCATTATTACAAAAATCTTCTAAAGAAAAAAAATAGTTCTTATGGAAAGATATAATTTTCAAGTCATTGAAAAAAAATGGCAAAAAATATTTTCAAAAAAGAAATTAACTAATAAAAATGGTAAAAAGTTTTATTGTTTAGAAATGTTTCCGTATCCCTCGGGAAAAATACATATGGGACATGTAAGAAATTACACAATTGGAGATGTAATTGCTCGGTTTAAGTTCTTAAATGGATTTAATGTTTTACATCCAATGGGGTGGGATGCGTTTGGATTACCTGCAGAAAATGCATCTAAAATAAACAATTTACATCCTAGTGAATGGACAAATAAAAATATCGATACTATGAGATCCCAATTAAAATTGCTTGGATTATCTATAGATTGGGACAGAGAAATATCTACCTGTGATAAAAACTATTATAAACAACAACAAAGCCTATTTATTGATTTTTATAACCATGGCTTAGTTTCTCGAAAAGAAACTTACGTAAATTGGGATCCTGTTGAAAAAACCGTTTTAGCAAACGAACAAGTAATTAATGGGAAAGGTTGGAGATCAAATGCTGTAGTTGAGCGAAAAAAACTATCTCAGTGGTTTTTTAATATTACGAAATTTGCAGAACCACTTTTAAATGACTTAAAAAATTTAAATGGCTGGCCTGAGAAAGTTAAAATAATGCAAAAAAACTGGATTGGTAAGTCGTTTGGTTGTGAATTAGATTTCAAATTAACAGATTCAGATCAAAAAATAAAAGTTTTTACTACTAGACCTGACACTATATTTGGAGCGAGTTTTTTAGCTTTATCTAGTGACCACCCTCTTAGTAAAAAGTTTCTAACTCAACAAAATTTTAAAAATTTTAAAAAAGATTGTGATAAAACAGGTACTACTGAAGAAGCTTTGGCAAATGCAGATAAAATAGGTTTCGATACTAATTTAACAGTACAACATCCGTTTATTAAAAATAAGAAATTACCGGTTTACTTTGCTAATTTTGTTTTAATGGACTATGGCACAGGAGCAGTTTTTGGATGTCCTGCTCATGATCAGAGAGACTTTGATTTCGCAAAAAAATATAATCTTGATATTATTCAAGTTGTTTCCAACGGGAAAAAAGGAGTTTTAAAAGAAGCTTACACTGATAATGGGAAAATTATCAACTCTGATTTTCTTAATGATCTAGATATTGAAGCAGCTAAACAAAAAATAATTGATGAAATCGAAAAAAAGAATTTAGGAAAAAGGAAAACTTTGTTCAGATTAAAAGATTGGGGAATTTCTAGACAACGTTATTGGGGCTGTCCTATACCCATGATCTATTTAGATAACGGTGATGTTGTTCCTGTAGATAAAAGTGAATTACCTATTGTTCTACCAAATGATGTAGATTTAAATTCTGCAGGAAATCCATTAGAAGCTCACCCTACTTGGAAAAATACATATCAAAAATCAACTGGAAAGAAAGCTATACGAGAAACAGATACTTTGGATACTTTTGTTGACTCATCTTGGTATTTTTTAAGATTTTGTTCTCCAAATTATGTTTCTTCTCCTTTTGACAAAAAGGAAATTAAATATTGGATGCCTGTAGATCAATATATTGGAGGTATTGAACATGCAATTTTACATCTTTTATATTCTAGATTTTTTACCAAAAGTATTAACTCAATTGATAAATCTTTCAATTTTAAAGAACCTTTTAATAATTTGTTTACACAAGGCATGGTTTGTCACGAGTCATATAAAGACGCCGATGGTAATTGGCTTTATCCTGAGGAAGTAGAAAAAATTTCTAAGAGCAATGTTATAAAAAAAAGTAACAAACAAAAAGTTATCGTTGGACCACCAGAATCGATGTCTAAATCCAAAAAAAATACCATTGATCCCGAGGTAATGATTAAAAAATATGGAGCAGATTCTATCAGATGGTTTATTTTATCAGATAGCCCGCCAGAAAAAGATATTCAATGGTCAGATGCTGGTGTTGTTTCTTCACACAAATTTTTGCAAAAAATTTGGAATTTGAACACAATCATTATCAATAGATTGGAAAAAAATGTTAATGAAAAATTAGTAGAAAAGTTTCAATCGGAAATCGACAACTTGATTAACAAAATCGACAATTCTATTGGAGATTTTAGATTTAACGTGAGTATAGCGCATTTTTATGAAGCTTATAATTTATTTAACAAAAACATAAATAGTGAACTTAGCAACAAATGCTTACAAAATAATATTATAAAAATTATGAAACTTTTGTTGCCATTTACACCTCATTTAGCTAGCGAATGCTTAGAATTTTTAAACTGCAAAACTGTAAACAAATGGCCAGAAATTAAAAAAAATCTTAAAGAAGAAATTAAATTTGCAATACAAGTAAATGGTAAAACTAGAGATATAATTTCTGTACAAAAAAACACTAGTGAAAATCAAATAAATAAGGTTGTATTAGACAATTCAAAAGCCAAAAAATACCTCGAGAATAAGAGAATTATAAAAACTATTTTTGTAAAAGATAAGATAATTAACTATATAATAAAATAATGAATTTTAAACTTTCGATTTCAATATTATCTTTCATACTTTTATTAAGTTGCGGCTTTGAATTAGCTAATTATGACAATAACTTTACCATAGCAAATATAGATACTAATGGAGAGAAAAGAATTAACTACAAACTTAAAAATAAAATTTTAAATAAAACAAAAAATAATAATGCAAACTCAATTTATATAACAATCAACTCCAAAAAAGAAAGGCTCATAAAAGAAAAAAATATCAGCAATCAAATTACAAAATATGAAATAATTATTATTGTAGATGTTGAATTTAGATCAATGAATGACAGTAATATTAATGGATCTTTTTCTGTATTGAAAAAAGGTGATTATGGTTCATCTGCAAAATATTCTGATAATCTAAATAGTGAAAAAAATTTAATTAATTCTTTGGTAGAAAATATATCTGAGGAAGTTATTGAAAATTTAGTTGTTTATTTTAATGATTTATAAAAGTTATTTAATTGAAGAAAATATAAAAATTTTAAAAAACAATTGTGTTTTATTTTACGGTGAAAATTTAGGTTTAATTGAAGATCTTAAAAGAAAAATAACTTTAGCAAATAGTAAAAATAAGATTTTAAGGTATTCTCAAGAGGATATCATTAGAAACGAGGAGATTTTTTTCAACGAAATTAAAAATATTTCTCTTTTTGAAGAAGTAAAAATTTTCTTTATAAGCGATGTAAATGATAAAATCTTAAAAATATTAGAAGGAGTAAAAAATGAACTTCATGAAAATAAAATTTTTCTTTTTTCCGGAATTTTAGAAAAAAAATCTAAATTAAGAAATTTCTTCGAGAAAGAAACTCACACTGACATTGTCCCTTGTTACGAAGATAACGAGCTTAATATTAAAAAGATAATTTTAAAAAATTTTAAAGATTTTTCTGGGTTAACTACAGATGTGATAAATATCTTAATTGAGAATTGTGGAAAGGATAGAAATAAACTTAATAACGAAATTAATAAAATAAAATCCTACTTTACAAACAAAAAAATTGATTTAAATGCATTAAACAGATTACTGAATTTAAAAATAACTGATGATTTTAATCAAATCAAAGATGAGGCTTTAAACGGTAATAACTTCAAAACTAACAAATTACTTAATAGCACCGTAATTGACTCGGATAAAACTATTTTATACATAAACTTATTTAATCAACGTCTGAATAAACTAAAACAAATTAATGAATTATCCGTAAATAATATCAATGAAGCTATAAATACAATAAAACCACCAATTTTTTGGAAAGATAAATCAATTTTTTTACATCAAGCAAAGGTCTGGAATCAAAAAAAAATAAACTTAGCTCTTAATACAACTTATGATGTAGAATTAAAAGTTAAATCAAATTCAGATATAGATAAGAGAACGATAGTTAAAAAACTTATAGTAGATATCTGTAATTTAGCTAACGTTTAGTTAATAAATCAGAAATTAATTCAAATTGATCCAAATCTTTGTACTCAATTACTACTCTTCCAGAATTATTCTTTTTATTTAGTATATTTACTTTTAATCCAAGAATTTTTTCAATACGTTCTTGCGCTTTTAAAATATTTGCATCATAAGTTTTTTTATTCGAACCAAATTCTTTTTTCGACTTTACTAAATATTCAACTTTTCTTGCGCTATAATTTTTTGATACAATTTCTTCGGCTATATTTGTTGCGTTAGCTAGTCCTATCAATGGTCTCGCTTGACCAGAAGTCAATGTGCCCTCCTCTAACATGCCAATTACATCTTTTGGTAAAGTCAACAAACGTAAAGTGTTGCTAATATGGCTTCTACTTTTAGACATCATCTTTGAAATACTTTCATGGTCATATTTAAATTCTTCATTTAACCGCTTATACCCACGGGCTTCCTCAATTGGGTTTAAATCATCTCTTTGAATATTCTCAACTATGGCAACTTCCAAAGACTCTACATCACTTATATCTAAAATTCTTACAGGAATTTCATGCAGCCCAGCTCTTTGAGCAGCGATCCATCTTCTCTCACCAGCTACTATTTCATATTTACCATTTTCAGTTTTATTTGGACGAACAGCAATAGGCTGAATAATTCCATTTTTTTTAATAGAATTTGCTAATTCCTCAAGTTTATCCTCACTAAAAAACTGCCTAGGCTGGTAAGGATTTCGGCTTAAATCACTAATAGAGACAGTACTTAATTGATTAATTTCTTGTGGTTTATCAACGGACTTTGCGTCCCCAAATAAAGCTGAAAGACCACGACCCAATCCCTTTTTTTTACCACTCATGCAGCGCTCACTATTTTGTTTTTAAATTCTTCTGCTAATTTAAAATATGACTTACTGCCTACACAGCTTTTATCATAAATAACACAAGGTAATCCGTGCGATGGGGCCTCGGACAATCTTACATTTCTTTGAATAACAGTTTTGTAAACTTTGTCTTTAAAATAGTTTCTTGCTTCTCTATCTACTTCAGTCGAGAGTTTATTTCTTTTGTCAAACATAGTTAATAATATTCCTCTTATAGAAAGTGAGGGATTAAGATTTTCTTTTATTCTGTCGATGGTTTTAACTAGTTGAGTTATTCCTTCCAAGGCAAAGAATTCAGTTTGCAAAGGAACTAGTAGCTCATCAGATGCCACCAAAGACATAATTGTAAGTAAGCTTAGTGAAGGCGGACAATCTATAAATATGTTGTCATACTTTTTGAGTAACCCTGATTTTTCTGATAATAGAATTTCTTTTAAAACAAATGCTCTTTTTGAATCATTTGCTGTTTCAACTTCTAAACCAGATAAATTTACATGTGATCCTACGATATCTAAATTTTGTATATTAGTTTTTTGTATTGCGTGTCCAAGATTGATTTTTCTGATCAATAAATTGTAAATATTTTTTTCTTCATCACTATTACTTTTACCAAATCCAGTCGTAGCATTTCCTTGTGGATCTAAATCAATAACAAGATTTGACTGACCCATAATGGACAGTGATGCAGCTAAGTTTATTACTGTTGTTGTTTTTCCTACCCCGCCCTTTTGATTGATCACTGAAATTGTTGTCGTCATTTTTTAAAATTGACTATTATTATTTTAGAGGCCTCATTCGTTATACTATTTTCAAGTTTATAATCGTATTTTTCCTTATTGAAAGCTTTTTTTAAATCTTCCTGTGCGTTTTGACCTTTTAAAATTATCA
>MDSW01011537.1_pt1 | contig 11412 bp, 7 predicted proteins | sample 811171 | NCBI WGS metagenome assembly MDSW01 (sample SAMN05326641, study PRJNA326480) | marine metagenome | isolation source: seawater | place: Atlantic Ocean: North West | collected 2012
TACTTCCTCGGAAGTACTTCCTCGGAAGTACTTCCGTACCAAGTAGCTAAGTTGTTACCTTCGTACACGTACTTTTAATATCATACAGTTTGCCCGAAACACGAAGGTAGTGCACAGCTACATACAGTAGGCCCTACGTACTTTCTGAAATACTCCCGTACGAAAGTTCTTTCGTACGAAAGTACAACGTACTTTCGTACCACGTAAGAGTTTGTGTACGTGTACACGCAGGGCTACATGTACAGTACGTAGAGCTATCCATTATTCGTATCGTAGGGCTTCACTACACTGCACCGTACTACGAAAGTACGAAAGTTCTTTCGTACTTCGCTACGTACAGACGTTTTGCGTAGCTAGAGCTACACGTACACGTACGTGTACACGTAGTTTAGATTGACTCTCTTTTGCCAAACTAGTGCTGAAGTTCCCCGTCCCAGCATTTTCCAATCCTTCTCGAAACTTTTTGTCCTCCGCCTTCCATGCCTGCCACGATGTCCTCCTTCACCGGTGCCCGAATTTTCCAGCGTATCGGCCCGTCGAAGCACACCAGACGCCCGTCATTTTTCGTGGACGCTCGTCGCACGAAGGCGTCCTCCCCTTCTCGCTCTGCTGCGAAGGTAAGTTCGTGTGTGTTGTTCAGTTCAGCGTTTTACTGTCCGACGTTTTATCTTGACTGTTGAAGAGTTGAAACGCGTTATCCTTCTGACTTCTTCTTCCTGAAATATCATTCCGCGGCCGCACGCGTTTCCCTTCGTATATTTGCCTCCACATTTTCTACCCCACTTTTGAAGCCGCTATTTCTCTCCTTAGGTAGCAAAGTTCGGCTCAACTGCCCCACCTGACCTTTATCCCGAGTTCGGCGTCTACCCTGGCGGCGGCGAATCGCCCATCATACCATTTGACGATGATAAAAATGCCGAGCGGGAAATAATTCATGGACGTTGGGCCATGCTTGGTGTCACTGGTGCCTGGGCTGCAGAAAATGGTACTGGAATCCCGTGGTTCACGGCTGGTACGCTATGCACCCCAGATGACTGCACAGCAGTCGCCGATAAATTTCCTGGCGCAGTCGCTCCTCTTGCCCCGGAAGGCTCTGGATATCCCTCTTTCTGGGCTGTTCTTGCACTTGAATTTTTTCTCGTTGGATCTGCAGAATGCTACCGCACTGGCCTATTCGAGAACCCGTTTCCTGAGCTTGAACTCTCTGTTACTCCTGGTGGACGGTTCGATCCCCTCGGCTTCGCAGAGGCCGGTGATCTCGAAGAACTCAAGGTCAAGGAATTGAAACATTGCCGCCTTTCGATGTTTGCCTGGCTTGGTTGCATCATGCAGGCACTTGCGACTCAAGAGGGACCTATTGCAAATTGGCAAGCACACGTTGCCGACCCAGTTCATGCGAATGTACTCACTAACGCGGCTGCAGGTTTTGGATTTTACTAAGTACTTCACTGAAAATACTTTGGCGGTGTTTATCAACTCATGAAAGCGCATATTTTACAGTTTTCTTTCTTACTGCTTTTCTATTTTTACACGGTATATCTGATCTAAGGTCCATGGCAAGAGCTATTAGGATAAATGTGAGAGATCAGTTTACGTGTACTAAAGTTTGCCAAATACTGAAGAGCAGAAATGCATTAGAGAAAAGTCTTTTTTATTATCATTGCACCATTAAGGTACTCGTTCATGACATCGTCGTTCGTTTTGCACATCTAGTATACTACCTCAGAAACCTTCGAACGAAGGTACATCGTTGTATGGAACTACTTACGTACAGACACATGGAAGTAAGTGTACAGAAGTACTTCCGGAAGTACCTTGGAAGGTACCTCCGATATACCTTCGTAGGATTGCTAGAGGGCAGTAGCCCTATTATTTCATCGAAACATGCAGCGCTGCACCTGCGTTTCAGCCTCAAATAAAAAAGAAGCATTTTTTTCTAAACGAAGAGTACATACGTATAGAACTATGATACCTTCGGTAGCTTGTAGTTAACTTTGTAGGAGGTAGCTAGCTAGCTAGGGTTGTTTGTTATTTCAGGTAGATTAATAGTCATATCACACTACCGTGTACAATGTAATTCAAGAAGAATTAGCCTTTTTCATGATGCAGGGCACAACAACATTTTATTTAGTTGTCACGTCCATCTTAGCAGAACTTCGGAAACACCCGCTTGTACAAAGAAGCACATATCGTATCCCTCTGTTGAATAACACCATTGAAGACGCACTTCATATTTCCGTGTGTGCCAACCGAATCCTTAATTTTTCCTCGCATTCCATATTTTGTCCAAAGTTCCAAAGGCTTAAACCAAATGACATCATCTGCGTTAAAGAACATCTGGCGCACAACTGCCTTTGCTTTGTGTGTTTTGTATGGCACACCCGTGATAATGACGCGTTTCAAAATTATGCGATTCGGGTCAGCCTCGCGCACACTTCCAGATAAAACAAGACTCAAGTTGAAACGAGTTGTGGTTGTAGTGCTGTCCACACCGAAACCAAGTACTGGTGCAGGTGGGTACGTGACTGGTCCAAAAACCGAAGCGATGCTTGGACGGCTCTGGTGGAGATACCTTTCAAATTTGTGTTTATCTCCAATTTCATCAGTAGAAAAGATTGGTGAAGCACGTTCACGACGGAAACCCACATGGAACCAGAGTGGCGTTTTGCTTCGAACTGGAACTTCGCAGTTTGCTGACTTTGTAACACCATAATGCATAACCGTGAGTTTACATTCATGCTTCATCAGCGCACTCAGCACGACTGGCCCTGCGCCACCACAAAAACCACTCCAAGTTGGACCGACGCCACTGGTTCCAACAAAGCCACCTCGAGAACTCGCAACCGCATCCACAAATAAAGAGCTGGAGGAAGCTGGCATCTCGCAACCAAGGAGCGACCTGGCAGCAATAATAGGTACGCCTCGGATAATAACTCGAATAAATGTCCCGACAGAATACCCTGTCAGAGAAGTTGCCCTGGAATACGCTATCGCACACTTTGATGCACGTTTAAAATTTTGAAAACCGAATACTCGTTCATAGTCTGAAGGAAGCTGATCTTTAGGGTCCCAGTGAGAGGTCCTGAATGACCGAAGCCCCCGGTATCGTGCAAATCTTTCTCGGGCTGAAATACTTGTTGGTGTTACAATTTCATCTGGAAAGACAACTTCTTCGTTCTCGGTTGTACAAGACAGCATAGTCTTAGTTTCGCAAGCAGCAGATGGAGGAAGAGTACCAGCCATACCTCGAAGACTTTCCCGAATTCCGAAATTTGCGTGAAAATTGTCAGCACACTGTGGCTGGTAATGTTTTTTTTTTTTTTTTTTTTCAGTATCCATCAAAACTTCGGAATTACATGTTTCGTTATACGGATGTATAGCAGCAGGTTCAACGAAACCGTTGTGATCGTTCCTATCAATCTGAATTTCCGAGACTGGAATCAACGCTGCCTGGTCATCATACTGCTCCTTGGATTCGGTTCCGAGCAGGTCATCCCGTACAGCATCTTCTATTTCTTCAGTTGCCTCCACTAATTCGAGTTCAGTTGGCCACGTTTGATCCCCAGCAAGAGAGTTGGGAACATTTTCTCTCACCGGAGTTTCACAAGACTGAGGATCGAATATTTGAAGCTTAGTGCAGGAAGAATTACACCTTTTATCACGCATCGTGACAACCTTGCCACCATTCTTGCGGATATGTTCTCCTGTTTTCATCAGACTTAGCTCCGAGACAGAAGCAACTCGCTCAACTGGAAAGTCTCCTATGCCTGGAATGTGGATGAGCTGCTGCACAGACAAGGATGAACCACGAACATAACCCTCAACAGATATTGTAGCAGTCCTCGATATATGCGAGTGGATAGGGTGAAGAGCGGGCAGTTCAGGTAGTAATGTTGCCCTCTCCGCAAGGACATAAGCTCGTTGAGAACGCCATCGCGGTTGCACTGCCCGATGCTCTACAACTTTTCGCAAAAGCTCCAGCTGTTCACAGTGAGAATCAAAAGAAAAAAAATTTAAACGATCGCGTGGCATTTGCAGTTCCGTAAGCACAGTTGCAGTGATATGGCCTTGATGAGCAGCACGCCTACTTAGTGGAAGGTTATGAAGTCCATGCAACGCACAAATTGTCGAGGGAAGTCCAAAGGATCTGAGTAAAGATAGTGTTGATCTTGTTTCTGCTGATATGTCCCCAGCGTTCCCACTAGGTGGTTCGAAATGTTTTTGATCTAACGTGGAGTTATCTTTCACATGATTTCCGATCGCTCTAGCCGACACATTGTAAACAACTATAAGAAGGTCAGCAACTTTTACTATCTCCAGTGCGGCCATAGGTGTTGCACATTGTACAGGGAAAAGACTGATCCGGAGGTTATATTTTTTCACAGTGATGGTGACGGGTAAATTTGGAGACGACATCATTGCCGTAACCAAACAGGTGGCATCAGTAATGCCTGCAGCTGCTGCAAATGTTTCAATGAAGCCTGTGAGATCTGAGATAATGCCACTAAGAGCCAAGACAGCAACAACTTTTGGTGAACTTGAGGAGATTCGCTTGTTCTCAAGAATCTCTAAACGCCGAGCATCGCGAAGCTGTTTCGTGCGCTGGGCACGTATCATTTTACTTCCATGCAGGTTTGTAACGAGGATCTGGACAAGGCAGCAAGAGATTTCGCGATTAAAATGAAAACTCTAGAAAACCACTAGAAAACTTTGGGTCACAACGGAAAAAAATCCACACTAAAAATTCGCGGAAACTGAATCAGTCAGCTACTGACTAGGGCACGACGCACTTCTTATCGAAGGCTCTCGTTAGAGAAGAGACAAATCGGGGGATCTTTACGCGGGTGATTTCGTGGGCATACCTTCGAAGGCTTCCGGTTGCCGCTGTCTCCCGACTCACCTGCCACAAACTTGTGTTTATTTCGGGTGTTCTTAGAGACGCGTCGTCCGGCCTTGTGGCTCTTATTCTGCTGACCATGTGAAGAAGTACGACCCATCGCTGCCAGTGGGAAATGCTCAACTTCTTGCGTGAGTTGTGGTTTACGGCTATTTACCCGAAAGCTTCACGAAAAGTGCATCAAAAGTGTGCTCACCTCTCATCCGGATATCGGAAGTAGGGCTCTGGATGCATACAGAAAGCTGTTTATTTTATGGGGCTACTGTGATATTGATATCATTTACCCTTCGTATCGCTATCTAAAAGTACGAAGGTATCATTTACCCTGCTAGCTGTATTTATTTTCATATTATTCTACATGTGATATCTATCATACATACGATATGATAGATATCATATTTTATTAATAATATTTTATTATGATAATATCTTCATATTATTCCGGAAGAAGTTCTGCCGTACGAGTACGAAGGTACTTTCGTACTTTCGTACGAAAGTACTTTCGTATCTTCGTAGAAAGTGAGCAGTTGTGAGGCTGGTGACCAGTGAGGCAGGAAAAGGAGCACTCGTCAAAACGAGGAGCCTCGCACTTTTAGACTACAGTGCCGTCAAAAGTTAGCAGAACGTTCGCTTCTGCCTATTTAACTTGCCGCGCTCTTGATCGTTTATACCGTACTCGTCGCGCCCTGGACGAGTTTGAGAACTTCAAATAACATCTGTTCTACCTTCGTATCTGTCTTCTTTTGTAAATTTCCAACGTGGTGTTGAGGTCTCCCTCGTAGGAGACCTGCGTGGCCGTGTATTCAAGTGGAGCACCGTGTTTACGATTAAGCCACTCCCTGGCTCTGAGAAGTTGATGTTCAAGAGGCCGTCCAGCACGCGTGCAGGCCAGGTATAGTTAGTTTCCTATTTCAAGCTCCTTTCTGTCGTGACACCGTTAGTTTCTCGGTCAGGGCCGCAATGGAGCGCCGATCATCATGTTTAGCAACATGAAGCGCGAGAAGTATCATCCTGGTCCCAGTTGCACAGATCTGAAACATTGGTCCCGTCGCATTCGATCGTCGTTTCACGTGTCCGTGCACTGTGGTCCCATTTCTCTAGACACACTTGTTGATGTTGATATACTTGTATTCGGTGGCCCTCAAGAGAAGTTTTCACTGTCTGAAGTCGACATCTTGAAATCTTTTATTCATGGTGGTGGTGCCGTGCTAATTCTTTGTCACGAAGGGGGCGAACCTGCTTCGGGGACAAACATAAATTACCTTATTGAAGACTACGGTATTTCATTGAACAGTGACGTGCTCGTGCGCACCACACCTCATGAGAATTTACACCCAAAGGAAACACTTGTCGTTGGTGGTGTGCTAAATCGCGTTTTCGAGGATAAATTTGGCATAACAGGGCATCCAACAGAAAATGAGAAAATGAACTACTATACTAACAAAGTGCTCAATATCAGCAGCTCCCTGATGAGATTTCCTAGTAATGAAGCCGAAGAGCTGATATTTGTTTTGCCTCATGGTGCAACACTCTCAGTGCGGAAACCTGCAGTTACAGTCGTTTCCAGCGGAAAGATCGCATACCCAAAGCATCAGCCAGTTTGCGCAGTTTGGCGCGGAGATGGAACGAGCGGGAAAGGTACAGGTCGCATAGGCGTGCTGGGCTGTGGGGATTTAGCAGGTAATGTGTGGTCTACCTGCGAAGACAATTCGAGGATCCTAGACTTTCTCCTTCAGTGGCTTGCCCAAGACTCACTTACTCGTCTACATGAACAAGAAATTGGAGACCATGTTGTCGGCGACTATTTACACACGCCTGAAACTGCAAAGATAGCTGGGCGCCAGCGAGGCTTTCTTATGGAAGGGTTTGAGTTGCCAAGAGACTTTACAGAGTTATTTGATGACAAAGTCTATCATGTTGACACTGACCTTATCTCCGAAGCATCAGATCTGTACCACAGACTCATGGTGAAAAAGGAAATACTCAGTCTCATTGCGCCGCAGCTGGAGTGTCCTCTACCCCCGCTTCAACCATCGGTTTTTCCTCCAGTGGTAAGTGAACTACAGCCACCTGCTTTGGACATGTTTGACCTTGAGCACGCTTTCGCGAGGGACCGCACTCGACTGGCGAACGTATACATGCAGTGCGCGATGGGTGAATGTGATGCCTTCAAAACCTTTGTTCAGAAAGGTGCAAAGATATGTGGATTTCCGTGTTTGGAGGAACGCTTGGGCAGTGTGGTGTGCAGGTTTCTGCTTTCAACACTTTTCCATCAGTTAGTGAAGTATAAGTTCCAAGTGATCACCTACAGAACGGAGATCATTATCTAGTTCAGGGCAGTGCATCTTGGTGAGCTCTTAACTCAGAGGAGGTGATTCAGAAGACAAGTAGGCTGGGCTATGTACATGTTTTGATCAACAATGACGCCAACCTCTTCGCTTATATACCACCCGTGTAATTTTTGTTGTACCGCCAAACGAATGGGAACGTGGTTTCTACTGCTGCACCTTAAGTCGCTATCTGTAGGCTGCCCTTAGCAGCAATTTTGCGAGTGACCAAAGGGAAGGCACCACGTAGCGTGTATGAATATGCACATGCACGCGGCCATCAAACATACATTTATTGTGAGATGAGCATTTTGTTGTATCACAGTGTATCTGGTACTCTCCGAAAATCAGGTTATCTATACGAGGTCAATGGTCTGAGCCATCATATGTATGAGCTTTCAGGAAGTACGTAGCTACGTACTACATCAATTCTAGTCCGAGCTGTTCTGAAATATTATTACCGAAAAGTTGTGTGCATTTCGTCTCCTGAGTAGCAGTAATCGATATATTTTATCTCATTTCCGTTTCTTCGGAGTTGTCTTGAATGTGGTCCAAGAAGTACCCCTCAACCATTCATCGTTTGCTTGCTTGCCAAGAGAACTTGTGTCTTGTCTGAGACGCGTGCCGCGGTCAGCAAACTTTTCGACTAAAGACACAACATATGACAGTGTCCCTGTGACCTTCATACCGTAATGCAGGCTGCACGAAGCAATTCCCACGAGTAAAACATACATGAAGAAAGTCTGAGCGTCCAAAAATCCCCCAGGATCGAGAATAGCCACTGTTGTATTGAAGAACGTGGTAGCATATTTTTCGGCTATATCGCTATAAAATACTGTGAAACATAGGGTGTACGTATGGCCTGCATGTTGAGGCTCAAGCGAAAACATGTATTCGAACGAAGCTTCCTTATCAGGCTCGACGACAGTCATATAACTGATTTCTGTAAAGTTTTCAACGTAAAAGGAAAACTGCTGAGGGGCGTTCAGGGATCCTGAAATTTGAGAAACGCTCACTGACGAAACGCCGCTGTTCCGAAAACCAAGAAGTAACTTGTGATTAACACCAGCGGCGAAGCCTGTGGCCCGAGAACGAGTGAACATGTAAACTATATCGATATCATCGTTCGCCTCCGGCAGAGCAATTGTCAGGTTTCGGCGAGCGAGCGTCTCTTCTTGTGTAATGGCAGCTGTGGTGTTATATCTGGGGTCAGTACACTTCGCAGAAAAAAGAAGACCACACCCTGATTTAGCGTCAAAGAATGCTGAAAAAGAATCCGCTCAAACGATCAGGCTAGTACGACAACGGAAGCTCTCTACAGTTCCTCGGATTGGATTCGTATCGACAAAAAAAAAATCATCACCTGCTGAACCAGAGGAGGCGATAAGCATGGCGAGTATGATAATGATAGATAGCGCCATCATATCAATATACAATGAATCGCTAAACGCACGTCTTATCGAGCGGGGGTGTCAGCTAGTGAAGGGCTTACAAATATCGGAATTCGTGCACAGACGAAGAGGAACACAACTAGTGTGAAACACTCGTTTGAATAAGATGTGCCCATCGAGATTTCGTCTATGTGAGTATTCAGTCAACGTGTACGTGTACAGTAGTCTGTAAAGTTTCTAACCGACTTTCACACAAGGGTACAGGCCGATAATTAACGTGAATTGACGAAGCTTAGGCGGGTGCGGTAGAATCATTGTAAGCACCATAAATATAAGGCTTCAGCCTCTCCACAGACGAGGGCATCCGCAAAAACATCCAGCCAACCTGTCTCAAGCGAAAAGTTTTTCGCACTATACAAATAGTTCAGCCCCTTTAACTTGTTTCTTGGCGTAGTGTATGTATTTGGTGTGTAACTCGTGTAGTGCGCGTGTCCAAGCAAGGTAGTACTCGTGGACACGACGGGCGACAAAGCAAACTTGTCTGGTTCCTCCCTCCCTCCCTCCCGCTCCCGACTTGACATCATCCTTCCTCCGACGTTCCGTCCATATGATCCTACGCGAATGTTACGTTCTGGATTGGCGCGCTGGGTTTCGTCATAGTTGTATGTGCTTCCGGAAGTACTTCCGTACTTCAGTACATGTACGAAAGTACCTTCGAAGGTACCAAGGTACTTTCGTACATGATTGTACATGTACTTCCGGAAGTACTTTCGTACGATTGTACGTTGTACTTTCTGTTCGTACCTTCGAAGGTACGGAAGTACAGTACACGTACAACGTTATAATAATATTGTTGTACGAAATTTGGATGCGGATTTTTCGAACAATATGTGGATAGTGGACTACGTGTACACGTGTACAGTACGTAGCCCTTTAAGCCCTGAATTAGCGTGAATTGACGGACGGAGCTTACTGTACAACTACGTGTACGTGTAGTTGTACGTGTACATCACCTTATTCGTAGAAACGCACTTTCATGCACGCCCACGCGCTGTCGCCTCGTCGATCGATCTGAAACTTCGCCATGATGTTGCCAATCATGCCACCGATGCCCTCCACGTGTTTCGCGAATAGAAGGTCGGAAAAACGGTTTTTCGGCCTCTAGGGAGCCTTTTCAACTTCCTTCGAAGAAAGAATAGCACGTTGTACACGTACGTGTACAACGTTGTACTCTCGAAAGTACCTTCGAAGGTACAAAGCTACAATCCTTCGAAGGTACTTTCGAAAGTACTTTCGTACTTTCGTACAAGACTACACGTACTGTACCGTTATGTAGTATGTAGCTATGTACAGTATGTAGTCTAACTATGTTCTATGTACATGACTACCTTCGTACATATGTAGTTATGTACGAAAGTACCTTCGTAGCATTTGTACATAAATAAAGGTACTACTGTACACGTACTGTACCTTCGAAGGTAGGCCCTACTAACGAAGGTACATAATAAACTAGCTATGTCCATCCGGAAATAATAACTTAATGTACACGTACGTGTACGTGTACTTCCGTCGAAGGTAATAACGTTGTACACGTACCTTCGAAGATAGAATACGTTGTACCTTCGTATTTCCGGAAGTACCTTGGTAACAACATGATTGATAATCGAAGATAATATGACCCTAGCACTACCCTAGCTAGTAGCTACTATTACTGGCGTACGGAAGTACGGAAGTACGAAGGTATCTTCGAAGGTACTTCCGGAAGTACTTCGGAAATAGAATACTTCCGTACGACGTACTTCCGTAATAAGTAAGCAAGGTAGTCAAGGTACCTTCGAAGGTATCTACAATAAAATACGAGGATATACCGGACGGAAGTATCATATCATACTGAAGTATGATATGATAATAGTGTAATATTCTGCTGGCCAGATAGAATAGATATCTTCGAAGGTACGTGTACGTGTAAACGTACAGTATGTACTGTATGTAGCATTGTACCTTCGTACTATGTAGGTAAGTTACTACTTTCGTACTTTCGTAGGTAGTGTTTATTTTACGGCATCTGCGGTAAATCTAAGCACCTCCATTGGTGGAAATTGGGAACGCTACGCACAGGGAGAAATTCTCAAGCGTCTTCAAAGCCTCCTTCAACTCCTCAGGTGTCTTCGCTCGGGAACTCTGTATTATATAGCCTCATCCTGGGTCGGAGACACTAATAGACACCCAATAGTAAGGAACGCCATACATTATATTTATACTACGAGTGTTGTCTTTAAGGTCACGCTCCGCTAATTAAATTTCCCGTGCCAAAAGTACGAAATTGAGATCGAATACGCATACAAATTGTAAAAAGGTACTTTCGTACGCGCCTACGCGCCGTCGCTGCGCGGATTGCTTTGAAACTTTGTCACGATGTTGTCTATCAAGTTGCTGATGTCCTCTAAAAGTTTCAAAATTTTAGAAGGCCTGGAAAGCGGTTTTCGGAACCCTCAGCGACTTTTTTAATGCAATTTGTATGCGTATTCAGTCTAAATTTCGTACGTTTGGCACGGGAAATTTAATTAGCGGACCGTGACCTTAAGTCGATTGAGGCGACTTTATACTTGGTTTCCAAAATACATTTTTTTGGCTTGTACAAAAACCCTAAAATTGATACAAAAACCCCCATCAAATATATAAGTTTAATAGGGAAGGCCTACGCCCTCTAAGCCGCGAATTAGCGTTGATGCGACAGAGTTAAGGGTGAAATGACCGCGAAGCGGTCAACCCTTTAAGCTCCGTCAATTCACGCTAA
>MDSW01012162.1_pt1 | contig 11412 bp, 7 predicted proteins | sample 811171 | NCBI WGS metagenome assembly MDSW01 (sample SAMN05326641, study PRJNA326480) | marine metagenome | isolation source: seawater | place: Atlantic Ocean: North West | collected 2012
CGAGATCAAGTCGCGGTTCGCCGCGCGAGTGATAATTACACTGATGATAACATTCTTCACGAAGACGCGGCGGCGGTCGCGACGGCGGCGTTCGGGGCGAGGAGAAGCCTGACTTTGGCGTACGAGCTCGCCGCGCGCACGAGAAACGAGGCGACGCGCAAGAGTTTCGGTAATCCGCTCGTCACGCCTTCCCTGCGCTCTTCGCGCCCGGCCCAGATGCGAACCTCGCTGTGGGCGACGAGCAAGGCGAGATTTCCCGCGCTGCTCGCGCTCCGCGGCAGGGATACGCCCTTTCGTCGTAACAACGCGTTCGCCGCGCTCTGAATCCACGCGCGCGAGTACTCGTTCAACCGATCCCTCGCTCGGAACGAAAACCAAAACCTCGGCCCGCGTCGCGCCTCCTTGCTCCAAATTTTCGATTCGTACGTGTAATTCGCGTGACACACCCTGCACTGCGTCTCGCGCGCGCCGCGCGTTTGATAACTCACGCGCTGCCATCGTCGTAGGCACCTCTTGTGCACGTACGCCTGCGACCCCGCGCACGCGCACGGCTCGATCAGCGTCCCACACTCGGACCCCGTGAAACAAAACCTGCACGTCCCCTCCGACGCCTTCTTCGCCGACGCGACGCTCGGCGACGTCTCCACCGCCGCCGTCGCCGTCGTCCCGCTCGTCGTCCCGCTCGCCGTCCCGCTCGCCGTCCCGCTCGCCGCGCTCGCCAGCTCCCTCGCGCTCGCGCTCCTCGACAGCCGTCCCATCGCCGCGCGTCCGCTCGGCGACATCCGACGCGCGTTTACCTCTTCCGCACCGCGCGCCGGCGTCGCGCTCGCATCGCTCGCGTCGCTCTCGTCGTCGTCGTCGTCCTCGCGCGCCTCCTCGTCGTCGCTCGAGCTCGTCTCCGCCTCGCTCGCGCTCGCGCGCGCGCGCGCCTCGGCCTCGTTCGCGCGTCGGTGCGCCTCGAGCAGGGCGAGCCCGGTGAGAATCACGGGCGAGCTCATCGCCGACGCGCGCGGCGTCGCGCTCTGCCGCGCGCGTCGCCGCGCGCGAAACCGAAAGGTCGAGGCGAAGGGTCGTTGGCGTCGACCGCGCGCTTCGGCGCGTCGCGCGCGCGCGCGAGCGGCGCCGACCGCCGCGACGCGCGATCGATCGTCGGTTCGCGCGCGCGGGCGCGCGGCGGCGCGCGGCGCGCGGGCGCGGCGTCGACGATCGATCGCGACGGCTCGGGACACGGCGACGCGACGACGCGCGAGGACGACCGCGCGAGCGACGGCGCGCGCGATGACGACGGCGATGGACGGCGGTGAAGTCGAGGCGGCGGCGCGCGCGCGCGAGGGCGACGCCGCGGGCGAGGCGGGACGCGACGGCGACGACGAGGGCGCGAAGGCGATGAACGCGACGACGACGACGACGACGACGACGGGCGGCGACGACGACGACGGCGCGACGGCGAACGCGACGGCGGAGGACGCGCGCGCGATGCCGCACAACGCGGCGACGGTGACGCGGCCGGGAGAGGGGAAGGCGCCCCCGCGCGGGGCGGCGGTGCACATGACGGAGCGACAGTTGTACGCGTTTCGGCAGCAGATCGCGGCGTACGCGCACATATGTCAACAGTTGTTGCAGATAACGACGGTGAGCGCGACGCAACAGACGCCGAGACAGCGTGAGGCGAGGTACGAGGTGCCGGGATCGGCGGGCGCGCACGCGGGGGCGAACGCGAGCGCGCAGGCGTTCGCGGCGATGGCGGCGAGCGGGACGGCGAACGCGCAACAGAGAAAGACGTACGAGGAGGGACAGCGCGTCGGACGCGGGGAAGATAAGGGCGTGCGAGGACCGAGATGGAGTGGGACGCCGGATCAGTACAAGATTTTGGAGGATTTGTTCTTGGCGGGCGAGCAACCGCCCGTGCGAGCGAGATTGACGGAGATTACGAAGCGGCTGCAAGAACACGGGCCCATTCAAGAACACAACGTGTACAATTGGTTTCAAAACCGACGGAGTAGGGAAAAGAAAAGGTTGGCGGAAGAACGCGCGTCGAACGATGCGGCGCTCGACAATCAACCGCTCGCGTCGCGGTACGGCGTGGGCGAACGATGAACGACAAAGCGCGCGAGGTGTAATACGTAGCTACATACTTTTGCGAATAATATTAAATCGAATCGTCTGCTCAGTCGAGTTGCCCGCGGCGGCGCAATCGAAGCGTGATCTCTTCCAACCTTTCGCTCGCCGTGGGGTTGTTCGGCGACAACACTAAGCTCTCCTCGTAGCACTTGATCGCTTCCTTGAGCTCCTTCTTCTTCTCGTACGCCTCGCCGAGATTGTTCCACGCCGTGACGTAGCCAGGCTGTAACGCCACCGACTTCTTAAACTCCACGATCGCGTCATCAATCTTATCGGTATTGGAGTATCCAAACCCCAAAGCGTTGTGCACCAACGCCAAGTCCTGTTCGTCTCCGTCCCAGTTCTCCTCCGCCGCCTGCAAATTTCTCACCGCCTGCGTGAACACCTTCTTCCTCAACAAAATGCTCCCCATCTCGAAGTAATCCTCCGCGCTCGCGTTCCCCGCCCGTATTCTCTCACCCATTTTCTTCGCTTGGTCGTCCAACTCTCGACGAATCAGCACTTGTCGCACGACGATGAACCCGGCGCCGCCGAGGATCGCGAGCAGCGTCCCCAGGTAAAACGCCTGGATCCCTCCCTCGAGTTCCGCCGTCTGCGCGATCGCCCGCGCGTGCGCGACGTGCGTCGACGCCGAGGCGTAATCTATGTCACTCAGCGACACGCCGCGCGTCGCGTGCGTCGCGCCGCGTCGCGCGGCGACGACGACGCGCGTCGATCGTCGATTGGATAAAGTCGACGCCGGCGCGCTTCTCGCCGCGCCGGCGCGACGCGGCGGCGCGCGCGGCGGCGACGTCGAGCGCATCGCGAGCGTCGCTTCCGCGGCGAGCATCGTGGCGCGGGCGATCGAGCGCGCGCGAGGGTGTGGCGCTTCGCCGATCGCATCGCATCGCATCGCGACCGCACTCGAACGCGCGCGATGTCGCTCGCGATGACGACGCGCGCGCGAAGCGCGCCGGTGGTGGGCGTCGATGCGCGCAGACGACGAGGCGCGAACGCCGACGTCAAGGCGCGCGCGCGATGCGTCGCGCGAGCGTCGGAAGCGAACGATGACGACGATGGCATCCAGCTCGGAACGGCGAAACTGCCGCCGACGTGCGATGAAACCGCGCTGTGCGATGCGCTGTACCAGTGGGCGAGCACGCTGACGAGCTCGGGGCAAAATTTGCCGTTCGCGCTGTCGCAGCGCGTGGATCGGACGAACGATGGGTTTGAGTTGGCGTTTTTGACGGCGGCGAAGAACGGCGCGCCGGGGGAGTTGGCGGCGGTAGGGGCGATCGCGGCGAGCGTTGAGGTCGCTGGACAAGAGAAGGTGTTGATGATACGTGGATATGGGAATGTAATGAATTTGGTGGACACGCCTGTGGTGATGGGGGCGATGCCGGCGGCGATTCGACGCGCCGTCGCGATGTCTTCGGCGTGAGTAAACAGTTGGCGTCTTACGCGTTTGATTTGCGTCTTTTCGGCCGATATTCGCGGTCGTCGCTCTTGTACAGCGTTGCATAAATTAATTTTACATATTTAGATCGCGCGACGTCGCCGCGCCTACGCGCGCGGCCCAGGAACGATGCTGTTATAGTGCACTTCTGCAAAGAAGGACAGCCATAAACTTCTCGGCGAATTCACATCGGCGCCTTCTTTTGGTGTAATCTCGATGAAACCGTGCTCGGAGTACGAAGTTATGATGTTTATATCGACTCCGTACGCATCTGCCGCGGCTTGCAACGTAATGTGATCGCCCCACTCGCCCGCGTTTGACATTTTCTGGACGTATTCGTCGAAATCGAGAGGAGCGGCGTAAGGCGCGTAGTCGTCCGGATTTCGCACCAATCGATCGCAAACTGCCGCGCGGACGGCGTCGTGATTTTCCCCCCCATCCCGAAATAATTGATCACTGAGCGCTCGAAACTGACAGTTCCCATCGCCAGTGATGATTTTTTCCCGAACGCCGTAGAAGTCCAGACGCAACAGCAAGCGTGAGTGGTCAGCATCGACTACCGCCGATGCCGGTGGGCCTGTCGTAGATGCATCGACGACGAAATCGTTCAATTTCGGCACGAACGCATTCTTTAACGCAGACCGCTCGCCGATGACGTCCACGAGACCGGCCTCGGCCTCCGCCACGGCGCGCGCGATGGCTCGGTCAAGTTCGCCGTCAACGTCCAAGACCAACTCCTGTGCATCACTCAAGCTCCTGGCGAGCGCCGCGTCGCGCTCAATTTGTGCGTCGATACTTGCGACGTCGCGTTCGTCGATCGATAACGCCGCGGCGATGGCAGCGTCGTCGATGGTCGAGTCTTCACCGCGCTCATTCGTCCCCATGGCGAGACAGTTACTCCGCGGTGGCGGCGAAGAAATAGACGTCGCGCAGCGCTTCTAATACGTGACGATGCGAAACATTTCTTTCACCTCCACGTCGATGATTCGCGTCGCGGAGCGCGCGCGGACGGGGACGCGCGCGATGCAAAGTGAGGAGACGCGAGCAAGCGCGGGCACGGTGTTCGTATCAAAGCTTCGTATCAAAGGTCAGAGTCTTGATGCGCTCGGCGAACCGTCGTTTCACGACGTTGCACAGAACGCGGCGTCTTCGGTGACGATGTTAGCGATGGTGACGTTCTGCTCAGGGAGCTGTAACGCCAAACCGTCGATGTGACGAACGGTGAAGAGGGCGCTCGATGGACCGCCGACAATCCAGCACTCGGCACAGAGAGAGATATCGCGGAACGTGAGCTCGACGCCGGCCTCGACAACTTTAGCTTCGGCGTAGACGCCACAGCCATTGTCATCGCTTGATGGTGGTCCATCGCGAGATCGCACGCCGACGAAGATGCAATCGACGATGAAGTCTTCTGGAGGCGCGACAATCGGAGCTTCGTTCGCAGCAACGACGATTCTCTCAAATGGAAGCATCACGGCGACACCATTCAGGCAGATTTGATCGCTCACGCGTCCAAAATTGATCGCTGTTCCTGTAACGACAGCTTGAGAACCACCTTCGCCGCGTAAGAGCTGGAGACTCAAGCGTGCGTCCGTCTCGCGTAAACGCTCTGGCGCGGACTCCGTCGGACAAATCGTTGCGTCGTCGGGTGAGCACGTTCTCGAAAGTCCATCGACCGGAATCGGCGCCGGAGTCGGTGTGGATGGCGGTGCACCAGGAGGCAACTGTGCGCCCGGTATTACCGTAATCGTCGACGCTGGGATCTGCACAGGGACACCAGGCTGAAGAGTGAAGTAAGTCGCGGAATCCGGAGCTGGAGGCGTGGGCGATGATTCTGTCGGAGGCGTAGGCGTAGGCGTTGGCGTAGGCGTTGGCGAAGGCGTTGGCGAAGGCGTTGGCGAAGGCGTTGGTGAAGGCGTTGGTGATGGTGATGGCGATGGTGGAGACCTTTGCGTAGGAAACCATCCGCTCGTCCAAGGAACGTCCGGACCTCGATCCCATGCGGCAATTTCCGTAGGTCCACGCTCCGCGGTGTATCCACCGCCAATCGCCCGTTTCAACCAACACGAGTGATATGCAAAGTCTTTGCAATCGCCGGTACAGTAAACCCACGTATCACAGTCGCGCGTTTGAAAGCATGCTTGGCAACACGCCTCTTCGGTATCGACGATGAATTTTGAGCCATCGCGAAGAAGTATGCCTTTGAGGTTCAATCCTTTTTCGCCGTTGCACACGAGACCGTTTACCGGTGTTGGCGTCATCGGAGGTGAAGTCGGAAGCATCGCAATTGGCTCAACGAGTTGTCCTTGTACGTCTCTTCGACAAGTGGGGTTTCCAACCGATGGCCCAACGTAATCAAAACGCGCGCCCGAAAGCGATACAACGCGAAACAAGGTCTCATTGTCGCCCTGGAGTTTGCATCCAGCACACAGCGTGACGTTCGACAGGGAGACTTCGAGCAAAGTAACTTTCGGCAGTGGTCGTCCACTCGCCTCGTTGAAGACGCCGTCGGGTGCGTACGATGCCATGCGGAATTGAAGCCCTGCACAAGGTTCGAGGCTCGGAGTGCGAGATTCGCCGTTCACGACGGTTATCATCAAACACTCAATGACGTACTCGTCGAAAGGATTTTGAACTTCTCTCCACGTACCGTTGATGTCATTTACCCACGAACTCAGCACGATTGGGATGTTGACATCAATCAACCGAATCGCACCACCGTCGTTGTTTACTCCAATCGAGCCGCGGAAATCATAGCGGTTGAATGGCGCGACTCGGAAGTCGCCACCGACGTCGACGCGTTCACCAAACCACGACAGCGAGGCTTGAACGCGTGGAAGGACATCGAGACAATCCACGGGGCGTCCTCCATCTGAGGTTTCGCCGTCGAAACCGTCGCGAAAAGATGGACGTGCGTATTGCGTCAAATTGAAGCCAGCGAGCGGTCGTAACGGCGCGATCGATGGTGTGATGTCTGTGCGATTTGCGTCGCCAAACTGGTCTTGATCTGGAAAGAAGGGAATGCCACCAAAGAACTGTAGCAATTTGCGTCGTGAATCGTTAGGAGGACTCTCGAATACGTCTGTCCAACTACCTCCGACATCGCATTGAAGCGCTCGAATCGTTGGCGCGAGTGCGTCGAGTGTCGCCTCTGATTCATGCTTTGCGGTGAACAGTTTACCATCTTGAGCACGTCCCGTGATGGCGGCATCCGGAGGAATCGTCAAGTTTGCAAGTGTTATTTTGATACCGGCGATACTTTCTTCAATCGTCGCGCGATCGCACAGCGTATCATCTAGGACTTCTCCGCGAGCGGATATGAGCGAGAGTCCAGCGCATTCCACAGATGGAACGCTCAAAGCATCAACGAATTCATTCATGTTACCTTCCCGACGTCGATAGCCAATCACGACCGTGACTTCAGGAACACGAATTGTGCTATTCGCGCAACAACCGATTGCGCCGAGAACGTCGTAATCGGTCGAGTTTGGCCGCGAGGCGACGACGAGAAAGTTCTTCAGTTCTCGGACCGGATCGCACTCGCTGCGTCCAGGCGTGTCGCTTGGAATCACTTGACCGTTTTCAACGACAACACCGTATCCTTCAAGCGGGCGTGTAATGGGTGGAGTGTCCGTTCCGATCGGAATCGTCGGATCGGTGTCATTTCCGGGCCGTTCAACGACGATGGTTTGAACCCCTAATTCCTCGGAGAGCGCCGGGCAGGCTTCCGTCAAATTGAACCCGCATCCTAGCGGCGTGAACCCAACAAGCTCTCGCAAGAACATGACGTTATCGTCGGTGATGAGTGTGAAATCATCGCACAGGCAGCTTTCGTTGTGCAATCGAGCTGCAGCGCCGCAGCACGGTGCAAAATCAGAGATGCGTGGTATCACTCCGACATCGTTTTGCTGAATCGCGCTGCAGTATTTCCGCGTCACGTCAATCGTATCGGCGCAGGAGATGTCATCTCGCAACGCGCCACCATCGTCAACAATGCGCTCCCACTTTTCGTCGGGGATGACGAACTCGGGTACCGCAGTCGGAGTGCTCAAGAATTGCGTCAAAAGCTGCTGATCCTCGCACACGTCACCGACTTTGATTCTAAAACCGCACGCAAGAGGCGTAAATGCTGAAAGTTCACCTACGGACGGGCGGATGCCTTCGAAACTTTGAATGAACTCTGGAACGCAGAAACATCCAGCTTCATCCAAGTCGCTCAGCGCAACGCAACAACTCGGGAACGAAGCAGGGTTCGGACCACTGATGGTCGCAGTTTCAAATCCCACGCACAGTTCTTCGACACGTGGGATATTCGACACGCACAACGATGTGAGCTGCGAGTATTCCGAAGTCGGTACGAGAGCTATGACACGAACAAGGCGTTCTGCGGAGACATCGCATCCACCTGAGTCACGCACTCGGTAATACACGCGATAAGTGCCGACACGACTGGTGTCCACTTCGCTTGTGTCTGCCTCGATTGCGTCTGAAATGTCACCGTCGAGTTCATCCGTCGCAACAGCCCCGGGGTCAACGTACAGCGAGTTGAGCAAGACTTCATTTTGCACTGCATTTGGTCCGCCGACGAGACGTAGCGTTGGGCATTCATCGACTGGAGGTGGTGGACTCGGCGGTGGCGGTGGAGGCGGCAACGGTGGCGGCGATGGTGGAGGGGGGCTTGGTGGCGGGGGGCTCGGCACTGGAGGCGGCGGTGGTGGACTCGGCGGCGGCGGCGATGGGGGCGATGGGGGTGGTGGTGGTGGGCTCGGTGGTAGAGGACTCGGCGGCGGCGGCGATGGAGAAGGCGGGCTCGGCGGCGGCGGCGATGGAAGCGGACTCGGCGGCGGTGGCGATGGCGGAGGTGGACTTGGAGGCGGACTCGGAAAGCAAGACAGGCCGGAAACGAGCTCAAGTCCAGAGTCACAGAGAGTCGGTGCAGTGATTTGAACGGTGCGAATCGCATCACCGAGTTCGTCGATGATGGCTGTATCGCAAAAGCAACGCTCGACGTTCATTCCCCTAACAATGTCGCAGCATGACGGATCGAAAGCTTCGTCATTTTCGATGCCAAAAATTGATCCACATCGACCTTGTAAATCCTGAAGAAGTCGGAGACAAGTAGGAAGAATCGGAGGGGATGGAGATGGCACCGCCACCGGCGGTGGAGGTGGCGGCGATGGAACTTCCACCGGCGGTTGCGGCGGAGGTGATGGCGATGGAACTTCCACCGGCGGTGACGGCGAGGGAGGTGATGGTGATGGAACTTCCACCGGTGGAGGAGGAGACGGTGAAGGTTGCACGATCGGAGGCGATGGTGGTGGTGATGGCATCATGACTTCAGCGCCGACTACGCCGCTTGTCCATGTCACGTTTTCCCCGCGTTCCCAAGCCGGCACCGGAATCGTTTCCACATCTTCTTTCGAAAGCTTCTTCAGCCAGCATTCGCCGAACTTGTAGTCGTAGTACTCGTTGCCACAGCCATCGATAGACGCGCAGAATACCCAAGCATTGCACTTTTTCATTTTTTTGCACTCGGCGCAGCATTCGGTTTCGCTATCGACAACCAAGTCCGAGCCGCTATTCAACGGATGTCCCTTGTAATTGGCGTTTTCTTCTACTCGACACCCCTCAATCGAAGGGACGGGTTCAGGAATTCGATCGACGAGCGAGCCACTGACCCAAGGAACGCCGTCGCCTCGCGCGATGGCTGGTGGTTTTTGAGGGTCGCCGCCGACGAGAAAAAGTTTCAACACACACGTCTGGTAAGCGAATTCGCCATCGCATCCGCTGACGTCATCGCAAAAGTTCCACACAGCACACGCTGGATCAGCGAGGCAAGCGTCGCAGCACGCGCTCCAAGAGACTGCGTTAACAATTGAAATCTGGATTCCGTCGTAGTTTGCGTTTGTCTCTGCTCGACATTCTTTGCGCTCGTTTGATGTATCAAACGGCACTGGCTCCACTTCTTTATCACGCAGCGCACCGGAGATATAAGTCGCGTTTGGTCCACGTTTGCCAGGAATGGTGTCTTGAGAAATGATTTCCGGTGCGGCGTACTTGAGTTCGCAGGATGAGTACGAATAAGCGAACTCCGATCGCCCGCATCCGTCGTTGGCGGTACAGAACGTCCACACGTTGCAGTTTGGATTTTCTCTACAGGCTAAGCAGCAAGCTTCGGGAGATGGAACCAAGAACAAACCAGTAGTGAGTGTAGATCCTTCGTACTCTGCGTTTGCCTCCTCGTCGCACGGGCGGACGAGCTCCGCGTCAGTCGGCCCGTCGCCCCGCGGAAATCCAGCGCAAATCGGTTCGCGTAAACCATTCGGCGAAATTTCCGTGCTCGAGAAACCACGACCATCCGCGTACGAGAGATCGAGAACGACGTTGTTTGGACCACCGACGATGAAGCAGCCCGGGCACAGCACTAAATCATCACCAAAACTGAGTTCTACGCCTCGTTCGGTAACGACGGCTTTGCATGTTGCCGCGGCGTCGCTCATGGGTACCGATGAGATCGGATAGACGATTTGCAACCCCTCGCACGCGGCTTGCAACTGAGACTGCTCGTAGTCTCCGCCGAGATCGATCGCGAACGTCACCTTTGACGCGTCAAGAGTGCTGCACGAGCGATGTCCGACGATGCCGCGAATTCGAGCGACGCCGTCTTCAATCTGAGACTCGAGAGTGCTGAAGACGACGTCGAGAAGACTCGGACACGCACTCAGCATGATTTGAGCGTTTGGATTCCAGCCAAACGTTGACGTTGGTGCGACACTTACGATTGAGGATGCGGTGGTAAACGCGCTGGGATCGCACGTGGGATCGAGCGCGCGCACCGATTCGGCGTCAAGCACGCGCGATTCGCGATCTCGAAAAGAAAACAAAAAGTTCGAGTATCCTCCGGCGAGGAACTCGCCAGCGTTTAAAGCGATGGCGCCAAACGTCACACGTGGGCCGACATCATTCATCTGGATGCTTAAATCGCCGCAGTCGACGATTCGCCGCGCACCGCTCGGAGCGACGATCTGCGACCCCCAACACGTAAACTCAAACTCGCCGAGCGTCGTAAACTCGCTCGCGGCGTCATCCAATCGTATCAATTTCGAAAATTCAAACTGAACCGTAACTCCATTCAAATTCACCTCGCGATCGGCATCATTCACGATCAACACGCTCGCGTACGTCTCGCGCGCGCCGCGATCCGCGTCGTCCGCGCGCGGCGCGTCGACGCCGACGCGAAGCATCGAATCCGTCGGCGTCGAGTGACTCCACGCGTACGCATCGATGGACAACGCCCCACCACCGAATCCTTCGCAATTCACACCCGCAAAATCCACGTTCGTCGCTTCATCGTCCACCTACACCGCCGCGCGCGCGTCAGTCGCGTCCTTCATCCTCGTCTCGCGATTCCATCGCGGCGTCTCGACGCCGACGCCGCGTCCCGCGCGAATCCTCGCCTCGCACCTGCAGCATCGTCCGCGACGTCCCGAGCCCTTCCCGCGCGCGCGCCACTCGCGTCTTCGTCCCACCGCCGCGCTTTCGTCAGTCTTTCCCTTCGTCGTCGCGCGCCGTTCCGTTCGAATCGTCCTTCGTCGCGTCGCGTCGCTTTCGAGATACGAAGCGTCGTTCGGTCCCATCGTTCGCGTCGTTCGCACCATCGCGCACGCCGCGACGACCGCGTCGCGCACGCGCGCCGCGACGCGCGTCGTTCGTCGTCGCGTCGCTCTCGCGTCGCGTCGCATCGTTTCGTCGTTCCCCGTCGTCGCGATGTGTCGTCCATCGTCCGTCATCCATTCATTCAACATTCATTCGATCCAGTCGCGCGTCGTCGATGTCGACCGACCGACCGACCGACC
>MDSW01037924.1_pt1 | contig 11412 bp, 15 predicted proteins | sample 811171 | NCBI WGS metagenome assembly MDSW01 (sample SAMN05326641, study PRJNA326480) | marine metagenome | isolation source: seawater | place: Atlantic Ocean: North West | collected 2012
ATGATCGCTAATATTTTTTTCATCTACCCAACACCCCCTCATTAGGGCTTTAGTAATTTCAAACGGGTTAATAGCCAATTCAATCCCAGAAACTATTACTGAAGAAGATAAATTATATGAAACGGGGTGATATTTAGGTTGTGAATTAAATTCAAGATCTCGCCATAGTTTCCATCTTTCTAACTCAAATAACCTATAAGATAATAAAATTTTCGGCCTATCATTTAATGCCTTACCAGCACCTGTCTGTTTCCATAGTTGAACAACATCAATTGGTTTAAAAATAACATTACAGTTATGGCGTAAAGATATAGTTTTGAGTTCATTCAAAGCTAAATAAGACCATGGAGAAACACAAACAAAATAAAATTTTATAGAATCTTTCATAAATTATTACTTATTTATTAACGTTAAAATGAAAAGCAAAATAGAGGCTAACTCTTAGCACCATAGACACTTCCATTTTCCCAACTTTCTATAAATTCATTTATAGTTAAATTTCTTGGGTTTTTCATATCTTCATCAAAGTATCTGAATAAAATATTATTGGGTGCATGTAATGAATATATAACTGTTCCTCCCTTTTCACCGCCCCACTCATCGTGAATAAGCGCGTCGGAACCAGAAATGGCATATTCACCTTTTTTTCTGACAATTGACTTGATCGTTCCGTCCTCTTGCCACTCAGCCAAGTGTTGCTCACCAGCTAAAACTAACGTTACCGTAGAGGCAACATGTTGATGCCTACGACAATGACCTCCTGGGGGAAATCTTAGCAACATATCTAATCGTTGAGCTTGAATATTATAGCCTAATAAGCTGTATTCAAAGTCTACTCTAAGCTCTGCAGAGCTATTATCAATTACGCGTCTCCATTCAATTGATTCTGCATCATAATGCGCAGAGATAATAGTCATTATATATTTCCTATAAAAATTGCGAAAATTAATTATTTAATCTTTAAATCAAACCCCAGATAATCGATTTATATTTTAAAAATAATACTAGTGTTTTGTAAATCTACAAAAATTTTATAAAACAAATAGCATATTAAAATAATTACTTACCAATAAATTTAGGTTTTGTTTTTGATACAAATGATTTGGTAGCTTCTTGATGGTCCTTTGTCATACTAGAACTGGCGTGATGTATAGCTTCTAAATCTAAACTTAAATTAAGGCTTTGAGAATTTGCTGCATTCAAATTTTTTTTCATATAGCTCAAGGCAACTGAAGGACCATTTGCTATTTGTTTTGCTAATAAAAAAGTTATTTCCTCTAAGTCAACTTCAGAAACGACTCTGTTAAATAGACCTAATGACAAAGCCTCAGGTGCTAATATCGGCTCGGAAAGGAAATATAGCTCCTTTGCCTTAGCTGGACCAACTAACTTTGTTAGGAACCAACTACCGCCGAAGTCACCAGACAAAGCAACGTTAGAAAATGCTGTTACTAAACGTGCATTCTCACTTGCAATTCTTAGGTCACACGCCAAAGCAATGGACATTCCTGCCCCGGCTGCAGGGCCTGAAATCATTGCTATCGTAGGTTTAGATAATTCATAAAGGAGTCTTGATACCTCCATCCTGTTTCGGAGGTCAAGTGTCCGTTGCTCTAATGGGACACCATCATCTCGACCTGAAGCCATAGACTTAACATCACCACCAGCACAAAAAGCACGTCCAGAACCAGTTAATACAACAGCTCTAACATCAGAGTCCATATCCAACTTCTTAAGTATATGGACAAGATTATCTAACATTTCTCTAGTTAATGCATTTAGAGAGTCTGGTCTATTAAAAGTTATTATAGCAACCTTATTTTCTTTTTTTATTATCAGGTTATCTTTTGTCATTATTTGGATAATCCATTAAGCTATAATATTAGTACTAAATATAGAGAGCTAAATTTTCTTTGGCAATTAACAAACCCTGCTTTATTAATCTATCATTAGCTTCAAAGTTTTTATCTTCATGTTCGATGATTACTGCACCATTATAATTGGCTTTTTCAAGTTCTTTAAAAAAATTATTCCAGTTTACATCTCCAAAGCCTGTAACACAGGGTATTTGCCAGCCAATACCAGCAGACATAATGCCATAATCATAAATACCACTTTTATCAATACGTAAATCTTTTGCATGGACATGATGAATATTAGAACCAAATTCCCTAATAAATCTTGTTTGATCAATCATCTGCCAAATTAAATGACTTGGGTCAAAATTAATCCCTACAGCACCATCCCACTCTGTTAATATCCTTCTCCAAAGATTTGGAGAATATGCAATATTATGTCCGGCTGGCCATTCATCTTTACTAAAAATCATTGGACAATTCTCAAAAGCCAACTGAACTCCATGGTCCTGTGCAAAAGAAATATATTCTGGCCATATTTGTTTAGCACGTATCCAGTTTTCATCAACCGTAAGACTAGAGTCTCCCCCACAAAATGTATTAACAATAGGAACACCCATCCAGGAAGCACAAGTAATCAATTTTTTTAAGTGATTAAAAACTATTAATCGATGGTTTGGCTCTGGATGGAGTGGATTCGGATAGTATCCTAAACCCGAGATTAATAATCCCATTTCTTTGATTTTTAAAGCTAGTTCAGATGCTTCTTCCTGTGAAATATTTTTAATATCAATATGTGATGTTCCAGCATAACGTCTATGAGATTTATTCTCATCTTTTGGCCAACAGGCTATCTCTATAGATTCAAATTTATTTTGAACAGCCCATTCAGAAACTTCTATTAATGACTTGCGAGGAAAAGGTGCTGTAAGAAAACCTAATTTCATTGATAACTTCTTTCCCTCTCTTAGAGTATTTTTTCCAGCTATTATATCTTATATCGCAGGTATAAGTTTTAGAAATTAGAATTCCTGAAAATCATAAATTATTAATTACCAGCCTCGTGCCTGACTAATTAATCTAACATTCTCTAGGCCATCTTCTGGTTTAAGAGGATATTCTTCCCCATGTGTAATAGCGCGACTAAAAGCCTCTATCTGAAGTTTATAGGTTTTGGTAGGAGGTAAAACAATCTTACGTTCTTTTCCAGAAGCAATATTGGTTGTAATAGATCCAGGTTCACCTATTATGCCACCATCAATGACTATATAGCCTTTATCGCCATAAAATTCGAGGCGTGGTCTCCAAGGTTGCAGACCAGTTGATGCAGAGACACTACCTACAGAACCATTTTTAAATGCTATCATAGTTACAATATGATCGGGTGTTCTGTAACCCCAACTAGGGTTTGAATTATGTGATGCCATTACTTTTTCAGCATCACCTAGAAACCACCGTAACTGATCAATGCCATGTGTTGCGCAATCCGCATAAGCCCAACCACCAACTTTTTTATCAAAAGAATGCCAACCCTTTGCTTTTCCATGTGAACGGTAGCCTAAGTCTTCTGGATAAGGATAGTAAATATGTGCTCTACCGTGGACGGGTCTACCATAAATGCCACTAATCCACTGTTGTCGTAATTTTTGTAATTTTGGGTGATGTCGAGTGTTATATGCAACTTGTAATACGCGTTTAGCTTTTCTACCGGCATTTATCATAGCTTTGCAATCATCTACAGTTATTGCCATTGGTTTCTCACAAAGAACATGTTTACCCGCACCTAAAGCTGCAACAGTAAATTTTTTATGCATATGATTTGGTGCTGCAATCCATACAGCTTCAAAGGAATTATCAGCTAGAAACTTATTAATATCTGAATAAGCATTTTTTATATTATGACGGTTACAGAATGATATTGCCTCCTTCATATCTGGAGCTAAAACAGCTCGTAACTGCCCCCCACGGGCAGACTTGATAGCAGGGGCAAAAGTATGATCTGCCCACCCCCCTGAACCAATAATACCCCAGCCAACTTTATCACTATGAGTTATTTTTTTTAATGCCATAACCAATCCTTTATTAAGACCCAAGATTATTATTTTGTTAATTCTAAAAGGTTTAAAAGCAAGTTTCATCGTAATAATATAGATTCTAATCATGAATCTAAATTGAATAATAAAAATGTATATCTTACACATAATATTATTTTATTAGACTTTATTACCTGTAGTGTATCTTTAAGTATTAAAATAATGCCGATCTAAATATTTAAGGTGATGAGATATGGAAATTTTAAAAAGTTATGCCAACACTTCAGGCGGACAAATACATTATAGTTATAAGCCTGGTGAAGGAATCCCAATTGTATGTTTCCACCAAACGGCAAGTTCCGGGCGTTCATTTTATAAATTAATGAAAGAGAAAAGTATTAAAAATGCAATATATGCATTGGATACTCCCGGCTTTGGTAATTCTTTTGATCCTGAAGGGATGCCAGATTTTGAACAATACGCAAGCTGGCTTCTTGAATCACTAGATAATATAGGCATTAAAAGATTTCATGCATTAGGGCATCATACAGGTGCGGCAATATGTGTTGAAATTTCAAAAACTAATAAAGACCTAATTGCCTCAATGATACTTATTGGCCCCTTTCCGCTTACATTCAGTGAGAGAGAAGAATTTAGACCCGCCTTTTCAACTCCAATATCTCCAAATGCTGATGGTTCCTACCTAATTGATACCTGGAATTATCTTGCTAAACTTGGAGCAAATAAAGATTTACAAAATCACCATGAAGAATTTATTGATCATGTCAGAGCATATTATAGCAGGTATCAGACCTACTCTGCTGTTTGGGACTATGACTTTACTAAACCATATCAAGAGGTAACTTGCCCAATTTTGCTAATGGCTGCCCCAGATGATGTCTTAGAGCCTTATTTGAAAAGGTCGGCAGAGTTACAGCCTAATGCAAAAATAGTAAAGATAAAGGGCGCAAACTATGAACCTTATCTTGATGCTCAACAATTAGGATTAGTAATTCAAAAGTTTTTGGAAGTAGAGGTTTTAAATTGACTTAGAAATATATTAAAATAAACCTTAAGGGGAATACTATGAAGCTTGCTGGACAAATTGCGCTCATAACTGGAAGTTCAAGAGGGCTTGGAGAATTTATAGCAAGAAGATTTGCAAAAGAAGGGGCTTCTGTTGCAATCGTCTCAAAAGATGCAACGAATAAAGCAAGAAAAGTTGTTAAAGATATTCGCTCTTGTGGCGGAATAGCAGATAACTTTCAAGCAGACATTTCAAAAACTTCGGATTGTTATAAACTAGTAAATCAAGTTTTAGATAGTTTTGGTAATGTTGATATATTAGTAAATAATGCTGGTATTTTCATACCTCAATCAATTACTGAAACCACAGAAAAAGATTGGGATAATCAGTTAGATACAAACTTAAAAAGTTGTTTTTTTCTGACTCAGGCAGTCCTTCCTAATATGAAAAAAAATAGCTATGGAAAAATAATTAATGTTTCATCAAGTTTTGGTTTAGTAGGACACATAAATGCCGGAGCCTATTGTGCCTCAAAAGCTGGGTTATTAAATCTTACGAGGTCTATGTGTATTGAACTTGCCCCATTAAAAATTAATATCAACTCTCTCGCACCGGGAGGCGCAGCAACAGACCTAAACGCAGAGAGACGTAAAATTCCTGGGTTTCAAGCTGCATTTGATAAAGCAACTCCATCGGGTGCATATTTTATGGATGCTGATGGTCTTTCAGGGGCAGCTGTTTTTCTAGCTTCCTCAGATTCAAACTACATGCATGGTGCCCACATTGCTGTTGATGGCGGATGGACTGCTGGACATGTGGTAGATTATCCATAAAAACAATACCTTATCTATCTACCTTTGAGCTCATACTTATCCATAAATCAGCTAGAAAAAACTAATGACTAAATAAACTTGTATCTGTGGATTAGCAGTTCAAGCTCCATCACAGCAAAATTAAAATTAGTTAAATAATAGGTTTATTCTTTTCGTTTATATAGTTGGTTCAATATCTACAGCTATGCGCAATTCACGTAGAGGTTTTATTACCTTAATTGTATCTTTATAAATTTTATGTGATTTAAACTCAGCTAGCTCTTTCTCACTTTTAAATTCACCATAGACAACTACGTCAACTTCATTAGACCACTGATCTTTTTGGTTATTATACTCAACCTCAAGTATGTTGGCTGATGGGATTGCCTTTAGATTCCTCAAACCGTCTCTAATTAACCTTATATTTTTAGGGTCCCGGGCACTAAATAAAACTATGTGACGAATCATACTTAAGTAACCTCACTTAATTTAAAAATTTTGCCTTCAATATACATTCATCGTACTCTTTATAAGGGCATGAGTCTGAAACAATAGCACTTCCTGTATTATATACAGCTGATCCATCACTGAACATACTTATAGACCTAATAGCCACATTAAAGCACGCTAAGCCTGAAGGTTCTATGTAACCAATAGCACCACAATATGCATCACGAGGACAACTTTCTAAATCTTTTATTAACTCCATTGCTCTTATTTTTGGTGCTCCAGTAACAGAGCCACAAGGAAACAAACTTTTAAACAATTTATCCACGCCTAATCCTGAATTTAATTTAGATATGATAGTTGAGGTCATCTGATGTAAAGTAGGATAAGATTCTACACAGTATAATTGAGTGACTTTAACTGATCCAACTTCGCTTACACGACTGAGATCATTCCGGATTAGATCAACGATCATTAAGTTTTCTGCCTGTGATTTTATATCTGCCTTCATTTCATTAGCTAACCTAGCATCATCTATACTGTTTTCTCCCCGCTGAATTGTTCCTTTCATCGGACGCATAGTAATTTTAGAGTTAGCTTGTTGAAAAAATAACTCTGGAGAAAAGCTAAGAATTACGGGGTCACCAAGAGACACTATTCCAGCATATTTGACAGGCTGTTTTAAGCATAACCTTTTGAATAAAGAAACAGGATCTTCTTTAGTCTTACAACGCATAGGAAATGTTAGATTTACCTGATAAACTTCGCCTGAGTAGATATGACTTAAAACTTGTTCAAAAGCTTTTTTATACCTAGAAAATGTCCAATCTGGTATAAATTTACCTGTTAATTCAGAATCACCTGTCAAAATTGGGGTTTGATCAGAGTTAAAACCGTTAAAGACTCCAATGTTAATTAATGGGAAATTACGGTTTTCAGGTAATAAATGTAGAAGGTGAGACTCTAATACATACCCTAATTCATAAGAAAAATTACCCGCCACATGATAACCAGCACTAAGGGCAGACTGAATTGCTTTAAATGCTTTTGGAACCTCATGTGGCTCCTTAGCAATTATCAATTCAATCGGTGAAGTATAGTAGCGCGTAGCACTAGAATATTGATCTTCAAAAAATATATATGAATCTAGCACACAAGTTATCCCGCCTATTTTACTTTTGACTGGACCTTAATCTTTATTAGTTGTTAGTTAATACAAGTTAATAACCTTGGGACTCCATCATTAGCACACCACACTACTGCATTTTGGTTAAAAGCCCTACCTATTTTTCTTGCATTATGCTCAGTAACCCCAAGGGCTAGATAGCTTTTTTCTACAGGCCACTTTCCTAAAGGATCTACTGCTATACCTGGAAAGATAGAGTAGTCTTCCTTCAAAACATTTTCTAGCTTCGTCATATGTACTGAGTTTTCTTTTAATGATTGGATTACACTTTTGGGATTGAATGATGTTATAAATACTGAAGAATCTACATCATAAACTTTATATAAACTCAGCAAAGACTCAGACTTTCTACCAAGACTCAGTATAAATGAAGGAGCATATAGAACAACATAAGCGGTATTATTATAGGCTTCTAATAATTTCTCAGGGATAGACAAACTATTAATACCACCTAACATAAGGATGAGCTTATTTAATTATATAACTAAATAATTTTATCACTTCTATTGTATTCATTTACAACAGGTCCCGATACTGGATCCGTTAGACCCAAGTCAGGGGAAATTTCTTCAAGTAGGTGCCTGGCTCCATCTAGTAAATTTATCATTTTGGGTCTTGCTTTAACCATTGAATCTTCGCTTTCCCATAGACCATAGGATACGTAGCTAGATCCACCAGTTTTAGCAACAACACGATGTAATAAACCATCCCAGTTAACCATTTCATCAAAATGATCTTCAAAAGCCTTTTCACAACCTTTTTTAACAACGAAGCGAACAACATTTGTATATTTAGACAATTTTTCCTCCGGCAGATCTATAACGACTTTGTTTTTTTACTAATTCGGAGGGTAACTCAATGGCGATAAAAACTACAGAAAAGACTATAAACTTTTTCGGATTTGTTCAAATCGCGGTATTCCGAATTTAACAACAGCATAGATTCCTAGTATAGCTGGGATCACAGCAAATATCCAAACCATTTGAATTGGATCACGGAAGGATAGAGCTAAAACTAGAAATAAAGGCCAAGCTAAAAGTAGTAAAATATGGAACCTCACAGTTTTAGGTAAAGACCTGATCCCCCCTTTAGTTTCATCTAAGAGAAGGGTATGAATACTGCTACTCGTATTTGGCTTACGCATGTTCACCACACTTCAATTTATCACTTTTAATTCCTAAATCATTAAATCCTTGTGGACCTAAATCTACTAATAATTCGGCTGCTTCTGAAAGAAGTTTGTTAGCTAATTCAATATCTTTAGAATTACCAGACTGTTCGAGCGCAAAAGCTTCTAGTTGAAGCAGAGCAGCAGAACTTACATTTTGATATCTTGACATATCTTGCATCGTAATCTCCATTCTTTAATAGTTCTTACGATATCGTTCTGAATATAGATCACAAAAAACTAACATTTTTTTATTTAATCCTATTTTTAATTCTTACTATAAATATTTGAAAATTTTACTTTAGTTCTTAAGTGAATATCTCTGACCCACTATAATAAGAGGTAAATAGGTGTCACATAAATCCTATAATGACCCCGGCGTAGCATTAGTTTTTGGAGCAAAAGGTGGTATTGGCTCAGCTTTAACTAAGCAACTTAAAAACAATAAGAGCTTTTCCAATGTGATAGGTTTTAGCCGTAATGAACTTAACAATTTTAATATTGAAGATGAAAATTCAATAATAAAAATATTAGAAGATATTAACACAAAAGGTGATATTCGACTTGCAATTGATGCTACTGGATTTCTTCACGATGAACATCAAAAACCAGAAAAACAATTAAAACACCTTAATACAGAGTTTTTGTTACGTTCATTTAGAATTAATGCAATTGGTCCTGCACTTATAATGAAACACCTATTACCAAAGTTACCAAGAAGCGGAAGGTCTATTTTTGTAACACTTTCTGCGCGTGTTGGATCTATTGGTGATAATTTTTCAGGTGGTTGGTACTCGTATAGAGCCTCTAAAGCTGCATTAAATCAATTTGTTAGAACTGCTTCTTTAGAGTTGTCTCGAACGCACCCAGAATCAATATGTATAGCTCTTCACCCAGGAACTGTTGATACTAATTTATCTAGGCCCTTTTCTAGCAACCAGAAAAATATTTTTTCTGCTGAGGATTCAGCACTAAAAATGATTGATGTAATTAATAAACTAACTTTAGAGTCTACGGGTGGTTTTTTTGACTGGAATGGAAAAATAGTACCTTGGTAAAAATTATATTTTTAAAAACTGATGTATTAACCTAAAATTTTACTAATTATAAAACCAGCTAAACCTTTTATTTTAAGAGGTGCTTCTGTAACAATAAAACAAATACAATCTTCAGAATCATCAACAATAGGTTGATGAGTGTCAGATTCATCTCTCACTGCTACGTCACCCCTTTCATAACTCCCATAATGGTCTGAAAATCCACCGGCGATGACCATCGTATACTCGTTTCCATTATGGGAATGTACGGGAATTTTTGTACCTGCTGATAACTTCATCAACCTCATTGAAGTCTTTGGTTGAGAACTTGGAATATCAACATAACTAATATTTTTTCCTAGACGCTTCCAATTTTTAGTTGACAGTGGATTAGGAAGACGATCACGTATTGGTTTAGGTATTATTGCTAAATCTGTAGAGACAACATCTTCATCTTGTTTACAGTCAGCATCTCTATCATTATCAATACGGGCTATAACTTTATCAAACGTATTACTAGCTAAGGATGAACTTTCAGCTTCACTTATATAAAGTCCACCTATTTGATCGAGAAGTTCAGCTTTTTTCCTGCTTTCTGGGCAAAGAGTTAGATGTGAAGCCACTAACACAGACTGGGCTTCCCCAAGTGTACCAGAGGCATATTCAGCTAAAATAAGATCGTCTAAACTCGTATTAGGCATTAACCAACTCCTGAACTTCGTCCCTAATTTTTTTTAATGCTAAGCGCATCCTTGATTTAACAGTACCTAAGGGGAGATTAAGTTCTTCAGCGAGCACTTGATGAGTTTTTCCTTCATAAAAAGACATTTTAACAATCTTAGACTGCTCATCAGGTAAACTATTGATTGCTTTTCTAACAGTAATCTCTTCTCTAACCTTTTCCATATCCTCTTCTGGCGTATTCTGATGTTTCAAAAAAGCTGGATCCATAGGATCAGGTTCAGGGCGCATTCTACGCCTCAAATAATCATACCTCTTGTTACGGGCTATAGTGAAAATCCAAGTTGATACACTACCTTTTGATTGATTGTATAAATGAGAGTGGCGCCAGACTGCTATCATCGTTTCTTGAACAATATCCTCTGCAGCATTAGCCTCTGAACCAAGCCTAAAAGCGAAGGATTTGATTTTTGGAGCATACCTATCAAAAATCTCATGAAAGGCACTTTTATCCTTTAAATCTGCAATCGCTGCGATCAATTTCTTATCAACCTCAATACTATTAATTTCATAACCAGAATCCGGACTAGAAATAGATTCAGCATGTGGACCTTTTTGATCACCCGCGTTTTTCATAGATTTCCAGACTCTAATTACCTTTACGTTCTAACTAAACTTTTGGATCACATAATTACTACTTAATATATATATAAAATTAAATATAAAGCCCCTAAAATAATTATAGAAAGGTTAGCTTAATAGAATATTAACTAATTACGGATTATTTGGTTTTGTTCTAATTCTCAAATAAAACCTATACATAAGTTCGAGCAATAAATTTAGAGGGTAAATAGCAAAAATTTTTCCAAATAACCAAAATAACGGGAGATGCCGCCATACTTCAATAAATGCTTGGCTTCCAGATAATAGTTTTCCATCTGATGTAATAGCAGTAAATCTCTCAAGTGCTTGAGAGCGTGATAAGCCAGGAGCTAATTCGTTTTTCGGATGTTCCCTCAAATCTATCCAGTTTATATTGCTAGAGCCTCTACAACGACGGTAAAAAGCTATCTCTCGAGAGCAAACAGGGCATGCTCCATCAAAAAAAACCTCTAAACTTTTAGAGCTGGTGTCTCTCTTTACCTTCTCTTTTAAGTAATTCATA
>MDSW01118522.1_pt1 | contig 11412 bp, 8 predicted proteins | sample 811171 | NCBI WGS metagenome assembly MDSW01 (sample SAMN05326641, study PRJNA326480) | marine metagenome | isolation source: seawater | place: Atlantic Ocean: North West | collected 2012
AAATTCATTTGATATTAATTTATTGCTTTCAGATAAGGGAAATGAAAAACTTGTTGGAAATGGAAAAATCATTGGAATTAATTACAAACCCAATTTAGATATTGATTTATACTTAAAGCAATTCAATTTATCTTTTCTCAATCCAATTGGAAGGGGAGAAATTGATAATATTAGAGGTTTGGTTTCGGGTGAGATTAACCTGAAAGGTTCAATTAATGATTTAAAACATGATGGAAAGCTTATTCTTGAGAATGGAGGTTTAGCAATTACTGATGTAAATACAGACTATACCTTTAAATCTGGGACTATTGTAAATTTAAATAATCAAACTTTTAATTTTCAACCAACTATTTTTAAAGATGTTAAGTTTGGTACACAAGGATTAGTCAGTGGTAAAATTGAACACAATAGTTTTAGGAATTGGACATTTGATTTTGATATTTCTGCAGATAGAATTTTGATGATGAATATTAAAGAAAATGATGATTCCGTTTTTTTTGGAGATGGATTTATAGGAGGTAAAATTCATCTGTATGGTCCATCAAAAAATCTTTCCATCGATGTTGTTGGATCTACAAAAGAGGGGACTAATATAAAAATTCCATGGTCTAAAGATTATGGTTTAGTTGACACTTCTTTTATAAAATATGTTGACAAAAAATCCCTAAATAATTCAAAATATAAGTCTTCTAAAATTGGTGAACCAATTAAAGGATTAGAGATGAACTTTGAGCTTGATGTCAATCCTAATGCTGAAATTGGAATTGTAATTGATAAAGAAACAGGTAGCTATTTAAGTGGACGTGGTGCTGGGAATATTTTGATGGAAATTGATACAAAGGGAAAATTTAATATGTGGGGTGATTTTATAACATTCGATGGAATTTATAATTTTAAAAACTTAAGTGTAATAGATAAAAAGTTTAACCTTAAACAGGGGGGTACAATTGTATGGGAGGGAGATCCTCTTTCAGCTCAAATGGATTTGGAGGCTGTTTATATTGTTCCAGGCGGAGCTAACCCTGCATTGCTACTTGATAACCCTAATTTTAATAGAAAAATTCCTACAGAAGTTCTTGTTCGTCTTCAGGGAAATTTATTAAAACCTGATGATCCAATATTTCAAATTGATTTTCCTAATACAAATGCGGTGGTTACCTCTGATATAAATTATCGTTTGGCTGATCCACAGACAAGCCAATTACAGGCAATTTCTTTACTGTCTCAGGGTATATTTATAAACGAAGTAAGTGTAAGTGTAGAGGGTATAACCAATAACCTTTATGAAAAAGCCTCTGATATATTTAGTAATATAATGGGTAATGATGAGGGTAAACTCAAAGTAGGACTGAATTATCTTCAAGGAGATAGGAGTCAAGTATTGGATGTTGACTCAGAGGATAGACTTGGCTTCACACTTTCAACACAAATAACAGATAAAATATTAATTAATGGTAAAATAGGTGTTCCAGTAGGAGGTATAGAAGAGACTTTGATTGTCGGAGACTTACAAATAGATTTTATTTTAAATGAAGAAGGAAGCCTAAAGGCAAAGGTATTTAATAAGGAAAATGAGTTTAGATATATAGGGGATGAATTGGGATATACCCAGGGATTAGGGTTGTCCTATCGTGTTGATTTTGAAACGTTTAAAGACTTGATATTTAAAATAGTAAATGGTAGTAATTCTGATGGTATTACATCTATTAATACCGAGACCAGTAATTCAAATGAATCAGGGGTAAAATTAATCAATAAAAATTAATTTAAAAAAGATCTTTACATACTGGTTAACTATGGATTAATAGTTAAATTTGACACATTATTTAAGTACTTATGCCCAGTAAAATAAACAAGATTGGTGTTCTTACATCTGGTGGAGACTCTCCTGGAATGAACGCTGCAGTTAGAGCGGTAGTTAGAGCATGTGCTTTTCATAATTTGGAATGTGTTGGAATTTATCAAGGTTATCAAGGTCTAATTGATAATAATTTAGCTTCTATGAATGCCAGAAGCGTAAAGGATATCATTAACAAAGGAGGAACATTTCTTAAGTCTGCGAGATGCCTAGAGTTTAGAACGCCTGAAGGAAGAAAATCTGCTTTTGAAAATGTTAAGAAAAATAGAATTGATGCTTTAGTAATAATTGGAGGTGATGGTTCTTTTACTGGTGCTATGATTTTTCAAAAAGAATTTTCAATTCCAGTGATTGGAATTCCAGGAACAATTGACAATGATATAGGTGGAACTCGTTATACATTGGGTTACGATACCGCGCTAAATACAATTACTGAAGCAATTGATAAAATTAGGGATACAGCCAGCTCTCACAATAGATTATTTTTTGTTGAGGTAATGGGAAGAGATGCTGGACATGTAGCCTTAAATGCCGGAGTTGGTGCAGGTGCTGAGGAGATTCTTATTCCAGAGGAGAACATGGGATTAGAGCGTTTGTTAGAATCTCTTAAGCGTAGTGAAAAATCCGGAAAAACTTCAAGTATAGTTGTTGTTGCTGAAGGGGATAAAACTGGTGAAAATGTTTTTGAAATTGCTTCATATATAGAGCAAAATCTTCCATATTATGAAGTAAGAGTTTCTGTCATGGGACATATGCAAAGAGGTGGTGCCCCTACATGTTTTGATAGAGTTCTTGCATCTAGGATGGGAGTTTTTGCTGTTGAAAGCTTAATGAAGGGTAAATCTAATGTAATGGTTGGGATTAATGACGACCAAATCACTTTATGTCCATTAGAGGATGCTATTAAAGGAAAATCTAAAATCGATAAAGATCTCATAAGGGTCTCTGATATATTATCAATATAATTTAATTTAAACTTTTTTTAAAAATGTCAATAAAAATAGGAATTAATGGCTTTGGAAGGATTGGAAGACTTGTCTTTCGTTCAGCTATGAAACAACCTGATGTATCAATTGTAGCAATAAATGATTTATTGGAAGTTAATCACCTTGCTTATCTGTTAAAATATGACTCTGTTCATGGCCAATATGATGGTGAAGTAAAAGTTAAGGGTAACAATTTATTAGTTGATGGTGAGGAAATAATTATTACCGCTGAGCGGAATCCCGCAGATATTGGTTGGGGAGTAATGGGGGTTGATATAGTTGCCGAGTGCACAGGTATTTTTACAACTTTAGAAAAAGCACAATCACATATTGATGGTGGAGCAAAAAAAGTTGTTATTTCAGCTCCATCTGCAGATGCACCAATGTTTGTTATGGGTGTTAATCATAAAGAGGCAACTGCTGATCAAAATATTGTATCAAATGCATCTTGTACAACAAATTGTTTAGCTCCAATTTCAAAAGTGTTAAATGATAATTTTGGAATTACTGAAGGATTGATGACAACTGTCCATGCAACTACTGCAACACAATTTACTGTCGATGGCCCTTCAAAAAAAGATTTTAGAGGAGGTCGAAGTGCGCTAGTTAACATAATGCCAGCATCTACAGGAGCTGCAAAAGCAGTTACCAAGGTAATACCCTCATTAGTTGGTAAATTAACTGGAATGGCTTTTAGAGTTCCAACTGCAAACGTTTCTGTTGTTGATTTGACTGTAAAATTAGATAAGGAAACTTCGTATGATATGATTAAAGAAGCTATGAAAAATGCTTCTGAGAATGAAATGAAAGGAGTTTTAGGTTACTGTGATGATCTATTAGTTTCCCAAGATTTTGTCGGTGATCCAAGGACATCAATTTTCGATGTAAATGCTGGAATGGAGTTAAATCCAAGTTTTTACAAAATTATTTCTTGGTATGATAATGAATGTGGTTACTCCAACAAGCTAATTGATCTCGCAAAACATATAAATCAACTGTAAAACTTAATAATGATTTTTATTGTTGATAGTGGTTCCACTAAAACTGATTGGATTGCTCTTAATGAAAAAGGAAATGTCCTTTTTTCAACTCAAACCTTGGGTTTAAACCCACAAGTTTTACCAAGCACGATTCTTACAGAAAGGATAATCAATAATTATGATCTTTATCAGAATAGACAAAAAGTGTCACATATCTATTTTTATGGAGCAGGCTGTGGAGTTGATACACCTGTAAAAAGAATAGAAAAAGTATTTAAAGACATTTTTATTAAAGCTAAATTCTCAATTAAAGAAGACACTTATGCGGCTGTTTATTCTACTTCAACTCCAGGCGAGGCTTCAATAGTATGCATAATGGGCACTGGTTCAAATTGTACTTATTTCGATGGTGAGGAAATAGAGCAGCGAATAGACTCACTTGGTTATGTACTTATGGATGAAGCTAGTGGAAATTTTTATGGAAAGCAATTAATAAGGGCGTATTATTTTAAAAAGATGTCAAGTCAATTATCAATGGAATTAGAAAATCAGTTTGACTTATCTGCGGATACAATAAAAGAAAATGTATATCGTAAAGAGAACCCTAATACTTATCTTGCTAAGTTTGCTCAATTTGTTATTAAACATAAGGAGGTTCCTGAAATGAAGGATATTATTTTTAATGGTCTTCAAAGATTTATATCCCATCAAATTCTTCAATTTAAAGATGCTAAAAACATACCTATACATTTTGTAGGATCAATATCATTTTATTTAAAGAATGAGGTAGAAAAAGCTTTAACTAATAATAGTCTAACCCTAGGGAATGTTGTTAAAAGACCCATTGATGGTCTAGTTGAGCACCATAAAAGAATTTTAAAAACTTAAAATATAGTTTTATTTTACAGCTATCATTGAAATTTCAACTCTAACATTTTTCGGTAATCTCTTAACAGCAACTGTTTCTCTAGCAGGTGCCGATTCATTTTCAAAATAACTGCCATAAACTTCATTTACTTCGTTAAAATTGTCCATTTCAGATAGAAAAATGCTTGATTTCACAACATTTTCGAATTTCATATCTGCTGCTTTCAACAGATAACCAAGATTTTTCATCACTTGTTTAGTTTCCCTTTTTATGTCTCCAATAATTAGTTCATTATTACCTGCATTTAATGGGATTTGTCCTGATATGTAAAGAGTATCATTTACCATAACAGCTTGGTTATACGGTCCTATTGGTTTGGGAGCATTTAAACTTGATATTATTATTTTTTTCATACTACTTAATTTATCTTAATTTTCTATCTGGCTCCCTGTTTTTCTCATATTTAATATCACTTAATAATCCTGATTTAATCCCTATAAAAAAGTTCCAAGATGCCCGGTTACTGAAAGGAATCCAGCTGAAGTCTAAACGCCAGCTGTCAAGATCTCGGTTAAATCTTAATTGGGTGTAGGTGAATCCATGATTTTTGAAATCGAACCCTGAAGATCCCCCAATTTTCCATTTTGGAGTAAGCTCTACATCACCTGAAAACATTAATGAATTATTTGAAAAATCATTTTGACCTCTTGAATTATTGTAAGTTAGGGAGTATGTTAATCTTAATTTCCATGGAATTTCAGATCGGTATGAGGGATATTTCGCTCTATCACCTTCCTCCTGAATCTCCTCTGACTCATATGAGTAGTCTTGATTTCCTCTTCCAATTGTGTCACCGAAAAGATCATCTGCTCTACCACCTCCAGTAGCATTTTCATAATAACTAAATGGATCCTCCTCTTCATCCTCTTTTTTCTTTTTTTTATCTTTTTTAAAAGTATCACTGGAGAAACTATAACCAGTATTTAAATTAGCACTAGTTATTCTAAAAAGACCTCCATCTGTATCAAAGTGAAATTTATTAACCCTAATTTTATCTTCGTTTAATCCATATGGATCTAGAGTAGCTCCAAGGTTAACAGCCATTTTTTTATTAAATAAATCTACACCAGTTGAAACTCTGACTGGACTCCATTTAAATTGGTCAGCTATAAAGTTATAGCTTGTACTAAAATTTAGTTGTTTAATTAATTGAATTTTTTTTAGCTCTGTTTTTGTTGAATCTGGATCAACTACTTTTGCCTCAAAAAGATTATTTACGCTAATTCCCATGCTTTTAGAAATACCCCTTGAGGGTTGTCCAAATAGTCCCCCCTCAAATTCAGTATATTCTCTAGTATTTCCATCCGCATCAATAATATATTCGTCATAGTATTGATCAAAGCTGGGAGCAGAACTATAGCTAATTGATGGTCTTATTGTATGACGAATAGATCGAATTTTCCCATCTCCTTTAAAGTTAACTGTCCCATAAATATTAGTTGCCATATTAATACCATAGTTATATGTTCTGAAAGCTTTTAATCCACTAATTGTATCTTTTACAGCAATACCTATAGTGGGATTATAGTCATTATATTTAATTGTCTTTGGTTGCCATACCTCCAAGTAATTTACACTAGCAGCCATATTAAAATATTTGAGAATTTTAAAATTTGTACTTAATGGAATTGTGTGTTGAATTCCAGTTCTTGAGTTTTCAAACATTTTACCAGTAAACAAGTCGTCTTCTGTTGTCTGTATTCTGTTCTCAGCCCTAGTACTATACTGAAAATTTATATTTTGAATTAGACCTTTTTTTGGTTTGTCTTTAGGTTCAAATGGAAAAATTCGATCCATATTTCCCTGAAAAGTGGGAAGTGTAAGATTAACACTTTTAGTATTTGAGTTTTGAGACAAATTAGCATTAATGGACATATTTATATTTGGAGAGCCAGGAATTCTTTTTGAATATGAAATAGATGAACTTAAATTGTTATTCAAAAAATTGGGACTATTTAGTTGATTGACTGACTCCCGAAAATAATCACTACTACCAAAGTTAACTGATGCAGAAAAATTTGAGTTTGGACTAGCCTTTGAGTCTTTTGAGTGATTCCATCTTACGTTGAATACCGTTGACTTTGAATAACCTGGTAGGCCTTTTTCACCACTGATTAAATTTTCAAATCTTAAACTTAATGCTCCACTAAAATTATACATCAACCTGTATTTAGAGTCAACTCTTATTCCATAGCTACCATTACTATAGTAATCTCCAGTTAAAGCAAGATCATAATAATCTGATAAAGCAAGGTAGTACCCACCGTTTTGCAAAAAGTAACCTCGATTATTATTTTCACCAATTGTTGGAAATAAAAAACCTGATTGTTGCTTTTGTGAAGAGGGGAAATAAGCGAAAGGTAATGCAACTGGGGTAGGGACATCAGCAATATACATGTTTGTAAAACCAGTAACAATTTTTCCCTGGGGAACCATCTTACCTTTTCTAATTCTAAAATAGTAATCAGAATCATCAAGCTCACCTCCAGTTGTAACTTTCGCATCCTTAATATAATAAACAGAGTCATTCTCCTTTTTAGTAAATGCGGCATAGACATTCATTCCACTTTGAGCTGATTTAGAGTTCCAGATTAAAGCTTTTTTTGTATCAAAATTAAATCGCATAGAATCGGGATAGATTTCATTGTTAATTTGCTTAAAAAATGGATTTTGAATCAAGTTTCCCAATGAGTCAGGAATACGTCCTGCTGTAACTTCATTTTTGGAATAATCTAAAACAATAATTCCTGCTCTTAACTCCATATCTTGATAATACAATTCAGCTTCATTATAAAGAATTAATTTACTTTCTTTTCTGTTAATTCTGACATAATCGGAGGCGTTGTACTTTACTTTATCTAATAGCGTAGGTTCTTTTTTATTTAGAGTATCATTAATATTAGTATTTGTAAATTTTTGATTTCTTTCAATCAATTGCTTGTCTATACCAATGGAATCATTAAAAGATTGAGAATACAATTGGTTCAGCCAAAAAAATATTAACAAACCGAGTGTATAAAATGACTTTGATTGCAAACCGAATTGTCCTAAATTTGTAATAGATGAATCATCTAAGAGTCAAAATTAATGATATTTTTATAGTTGTTTGCAGATTTAACTCTTTTATGAATGCATATAAAATTCAGATCTAAGCTTTTATTCGTTTTATTTTTTCCATTCTTTTTATTTGCACAAGCAATAATTACAGAAAGTAAGATCAACTCTGATTACCCAAAACCATTTGTAGTTGTTTTAGATGCAGGTCATGGTGGCCACGATAGTGGAAATAGGGGAAATGGTTATTATGAAAAAAACATAGCTTTGAATATTGCTCTTGGAATTGGTAAAATACTTGAAAAAAAACCTGATATCAAGGTTATTTACACAAGAAAAAAAGACGTATTCGTAAAATTGGTAGATAGAGCCAAAATAGCCAACAAGGCTGACGCTGATTTATTTATATCTATTCATTGTGATGCATTTAAATCCTCCGCTGTATTTGGCGCAGGAACTTTCGTTCTTGGACTTCATGCAAATCAAAGAAATTTTGAAGTAGCAAAACGAGAAAATTCTGTGATTTTTTATGAAGAAGATTATGAAAAAAACTATGATGGTTTTGATCCCAATAACCCTGAGTCTGTAATTAGCTTAACCTTGATGCAAGAAACCTATTCAAATCAAAGTATTGAAGCTGCTGATGCTATTCAAAAGAGTTTTATTTCTAATTTGGGAAGAAAAGATAGAACTGTTAAACAGGCAGGTTTTGTGGTATTAAAGTACACATATATGCCAAGTGTTTTGGTTGAGGCCGGTTTTTTGACAAATAAGAGAGAGGGCGCCTACCTTAATTCCAAAAAGGGACAAAATGAAATAGCCAGTTCAGTTGCAAAAGCTATAGTTGATTATAAAGTAAATATTCAAAAATCTACATTGTTAAAAGAAAATTTCACACCAGAGAATGATTTCGTATCTAAAATTAATAATGAGATTTTTTTTAGGGTTCAAATTGCAGCAAGTAAAAATTCAATAGATCCAAAGTCATATAATTTTAATGGATTAAAACCAATTTTTAAACTAAAAAATGGTGCCCTTTACAAATATTTTTTTTCACAATCAAAAAATTATAAGCAAATTCAGAAGGACAAGAGAAAAGCCAGAAAAAAAGGTTTTAAAACCGCATTTATTGTTGCTTTTAAAGGAAATAAACAAATAAAATTATCAGAGGCATTGCGAAATTAAAATAATCATTATGTATAAAAAAACAGTAGATTTGTAGTGGTAATTAATTCTCTATTGATTTGAAACTATCTCGAGAAATAAAAACAGCTTTTTTGGTAATTGGTGGTATCCTCCTCTTCATATATGGATATAGTTTTTTAAAGGGTTCTTCACTTTTAGAAAGAGATAAAACTATTTACGCAATTTACGATGAAGTTGAAGGGTTAGTTCCAGGAGCAAAAGTAACCATTAACGGTCTTTCTGTTGGTAAAATTTCTAAGATTGATTTTCTCTCTAAATCTACAAGAATTATTTTAACTATGAAGATTAGGGATGAATTGGATTTTTCTGTGAATAGTAAAGCTATTTTGTACGAAACGGGATTAATAGGAGGTATGGCTGTAGCTATTAAACCTGTTTTTGATAAAAGTAGGAGTATTATTTCAGGAGATACATTGAAATCTGCTATTAAACCTGGTTTAACGGAATTAATAAACCGTCAAATAGCACCTTTACAATCCAAAATTTCAAGTATGTTGTCGAGTGCTGACTCATTATTTTTAGGTGTAAGCAATGTTCTTGATAATAATACTCAATTAAATTTAAAAACTACACTGCAAAACCTTTCCAATACAACTCAATACCTAAATGAAGCCTCCTATTCATTAACTAAAATTTTGGATGATAATGAAAATAATTTGAGGAAAACTTTCCTTAATTTTGCTAATACTTCAGCAAATTTAAAGACTATTACCGATTCTATTTCAAATGCGAATATTGAACTAACTATAACTCAATTCAATAATACTTTGAAGGGTTTAAATTCAATCGTTTCTTCAATAGATAGTGGCAATGGTACCCTAGGAAAACTAGTTAATGACGAGTCTCTCTACAAAAGCCTTACTAATGCATCTGAGGAACTAGAAAGTTTGATCAGTGATTTGAAGAACCATCCAAAGAGGTACGTAAATCTCTCCATTTTTGGAAAAAAAGAAAAACCATACATACCTGAAAAAAAAAATAAATAGAGTTGGCATATTTACCTAATATTCTTTTTGCAATTCTTCTGTTTAGCTCAATATTTTATTTTAGAAGAAATTTTCTTCTAATCAAAAGAAATATTCTATTGGGAAAGAGTGCGGATAGATCTGACAGGTTAAAAGAGAGGTGGATTAATATGTTAAAAGTTGCTTTTGGACAATCAAAGATGTTAAGCAAACCCATATCAGGTGTACTTCATTTAATAGTCTATATCGGTTTTATAATTATAAACATAGAACTCCTCGAGATTATTTTAGATGGCTTACTTGGAACCCATAGACTATTTGCTCCTTATTTAGGTAGTTTTTATAATTTTTTGATTGGATCATTTGAAATACTTGCAGCATTTGTAATTTTCTCAGTTATCTTTTTTTGGACTCGAAGAAATTTAATAAAAATTAGAAGGTTTTGGAGTCCTGAAATGAATGGATGGCCAAAAAAGGATGCGGATATAATTTTATATTTTGAAATTATTCTAATGTCTTTGTTTCTTTCAATGAATTCTACAGATTTATTACTTCAAAACTTAGAATCTCCCAATTATTTAAAAGCAGGTTCATTTCCTGTATCTCAATTTTTAACACCTTTTTTTAATTCGTTTACACATGAGACACTTATAATCTTTGAAAGAACTTTTTGGTGGCTACATATTACAGGAATATTAATATTTCTTAATTATCTGTATTACTCGAAACACTTGCATATATTACTTGCATTCCCAAATACTTTTTTTGCCAATCTTGACCCAAAAGGGAAATTTAATAACAATAAAATGGTCTATAGAGAAGTAAAACAGATGCTTGAACCAAATTCTGACCCTTATTTGACCAATGATAATAATACTGATCAAAGTAAATTTGGAGTTTCCGATGTGCTTGATCTTAGCTGGATTCAATTGATGAATTCATACTCATGTACTGAGTGTGGTCGCTGTACCGCTGAATGTCCTGCGAACCAAACTGGAAAGTTATTATCTCCTAGAAAAATTATGATGGATACTAGAGATAGATTAGAGGAAGTAGGAAGGAATATAAGCCTAAATGGGTCATTTAAAGATGATGGTAATGAACTTTTAGATAATTATATCACTAAAGAGGAAATTTGGGCATGTACCTCATGTAATGCATGCGTTGAAGCTTGTCCTATTGGTATTGATCCATTATCAATTATAATGGAAATGCGCCAGTATCTGGTTTTGGAACAATCCTCAGCCCCTAGCGATTTAAATAATATGATGAATAATATTGAAAATAATGGAGCACCTTGGCCTTTTAATAATCAAGACAGGTTACTTTGGGCCGATGATAACTAATTTAAAACTAAACTATGGAAAAAGAAGAAGCTGAGGGCTACTTACACAAAAAAGTTGAAAATGGTGAACTTATAAGCCCCGTACTTCCT
>MDSW01103508.1_pt1 | contig 11411 bp, 8 predicted proteins | sample 811171 | NCBI WGS metagenome assembly MDSW01 (sample SAMN05326641, study PRJNA326480) | marine metagenome | isolation source: seawater | place: Atlantic Ocean: North West | collected 2012
CAAAATCAGAAGCAAATTTGAAAGTACTAAGAGACTTTGTAAGCCAGCGTGAATGGATACATTTCTTGGCTGTAGAAGATGATCAAATTTCTAATACTAGCGTCTGTTTGACACTAGATGTTGATGCTGATCGGGTCAAGGAGATAGTGCGCCTACTTGATAATGAGGGTGCTGCCTTTGATATCTGGGCCTACAGGGATGCTCCAGCAGGCCTGAGAATTTGGTGCGGGGCAACTGTTGAGGAGCATGACCTTAAGATGCTCATGCCATGGATAGATTGGGCATACGAGAGCGTGACAGAATTAAGTTAACGCAGATAATATTTTAACGAGAACAAGTGGAAACGATCTATGCATCAAATACGTACTTATAATGCGATCTCTTCAAAAGGACTTAATAGATTTCCAACAGACAGCTATCTTGTTACTCAGGATTGTGAAGATCCAGAAGCATTTTTACTAAGAAGTCATAAACTCCATACTGAGATTGTGCCAGACAGTTTAGTTGCAGTTGCAAGGGCTGGAGCAGGAGTAAACAATATTCCTATCTCTGACTATACCGCAAAGGGAATTGTTGTTTTCAATACGCCTGGAGCCAATGCTAATGCCGTTAAAGAGCTTATCGTTGCAGGCCTTTTGCTTGGATCTAGGGATATTTATGGAGGAATGACATATGTCCAGGAATTAGGATATATGGATGATGCTGGTGAGATGGGTAAGCTCTTAGAGAAAGAAAAGAAGCGTTTTGCCGGGACTGAGTTGGTTGGAAGAACGCTGGGCGTTGTGGGGTTAGGAGCTATCGGTTCAATTATTGCTAACTTAGCTTTAGACTTGGGAATGGACGTAATCGGTTATGATCCTGCTATCTCTGTTGAAGCCGCTTGGCAGCTTTCAAGTCGAGTTAAGCGTATGGATAGCTTGGAGCAACTCTTAGCGGCGGCAGACTATGTGACACTCCACGTTCCTGCTATTCCAGAAACTAAACATCTCATAAATTCAAAATCTCTTGGTTTAATGAAAAAAACAGCAAAGATTTTGAATTTCGCTCGTGAAGAAATTGTTAGTGCGGATGATATGTTAGCTGCGTTGAATGCTGGAGCATTAGCTGGCTATATCAGTGATTTCCCCGCGCCAAATCTTCTTGGAAGGAAGGATGTGTTGTTAATGCCACATATCGGAGCGAGTACAGAAGAGGCAGAAGAGAACTGCGCAGTAATGGCGGTCGATCAACTTAAAGACTTTCTTGAGAATGGCAACATACATAATTCAGTAAATTATCCAAGGACCAGAATGAGCCGTAATGGTGGCTCAAGGATTACTTTTAGTAACAATAATGTGCCCAAGGTTTTGGGTAGTGTTTTGTCAGTTCTCGCAGATTCGAATCTTAATATCATTGATATGGTCAATAAGAGTCGTGGAGAGGTTGCTTATAATATTATTGATATTGAAGGTGATGTCAGCCAAGCCGTTAAGGATTCTATTGCAAAGGTAAATGGTGTGATGGGAGTGCGAGTCCTTTAGGGGATCTGTTTTAATTAAAAAGTTTTGCACGGACAGTTTGCCTGTAATCGCTGGGACTATTTCCTGACCACTGTCTAAACCTATAAGAAAACCAGCTGGCATCGAAAAAACCTGCGTAGTTCGCAACTTCCAATATTGGTAAGTCTGTAGTTTTAAGAAGATCACAAACAAAATCCATCCGTGTCTTAGTGAGATATTGGTTGGGCGTCAGTCCTGTCGCTGTTTTAAAGCGACGATTGAACGAACGAGTAGTCATCCCGAATTGACTTGCCAATGCTGGAATTGATATTGCTTTACTAAAATTATCTTGCATCCAAAGTTGACAGTCAGCTATGGATTCATCTGTATGACTAACATGAGTTTCATCGTCGAAACGGATAGTGTCAGGGATATTTCGGATTTCATGAAAGAATTGCCTTTGTGCTTGTTGAGACACTATATGCCCATAATGGTTACCTACTTGATGTATTATTAATTCGGCCATTGCATTGATACTCGCGGCACAGTAGATATTATTTTCTTCAGTTTTGAAATGATGGCGATCAAGCTTAATAGATGGGTACTGTTTTTTTAGGTCATCGAAATAATGCCAATGCGTTGTTGCTAATTTCCCATCTAAAATTCCTGCTTCTGCAAGCAAGCACACACCTGTCCCTACAGCTGTAATTGAGCAGTTCTTTTCGTGCTGTTGACGTAAGAAAGGCATATATTGAGGATGCTTTTTTATTGCTCGTCTGGGGTTTCGCCAAAGAGCTGGTATATGAATCAGATCATTATTGGATACATCATCTAAGGAATGAGTTGGTTCAACAGTAAAACCGGAAGACGTGTAAACAGGTTTGTCATCCGAGCTAATGCGTCTAATTTCCAAATCACCAGCAGTATGTGTTCTCGCTCTAGTCATTGCAGCAGCAAAATTGAATATTTCTGCCGCCAGAGAGCTACTTGAGACTAACATATTGTCACATAAAAGCAGGGTTAGCTTGAATGCCATAGCAGATTTGACTCAAAAATTTTGTCTGAAATATTATACTATATGGCTAATATACAAAAGATTTATCGTTGATTACCTTCTAAACTGCACTCTTCACAAGATCAGAGACAGCTTATGAGTCAGGCACTGCCAGTTATTGTTGGATTTGGAGGATTTAATGCAGCTGGAAGAAGCTCTTCTCATCAAGCTTTTCGGCGAATGATCCTAGATTCCCTCTCCCCTATTGAATATCAAAATACTATTACTGGACTAGCATGCTTGATGAAGTTGGTTAGATTTGATGGGACAAATTACATTAATGAAAAGAACGAAACATTAAGTCCTTCAGATGTGGTTAATCAATACAAAGAGTGCGTGATTAACGGGACGCTGGTTCGAAAAATCGAGCATTTTGATTCTTTTAATGTAAGAGAAAATAGTAAGATCGAATTTCCCGAGGATGCACCAGTGACCTTTAAAATTGCTAACGGGGATTTACAAAAGCGAGGTAGTGAGCACTGGTCCCAAGAAGAATTGAGCGATGGGAGTATCGAGATAACTGCAAGGCAGTCGGGAGACCTTTTAATTTCATCAAGTTATCAGTTGTCTTCTAAGGCTTCTGGACAGTTGCCAAAAGGCTTCAAACCTTCTGACCACTACAATGCGCGGTTTCATCCCCGCGGATTGCAAATGGCCCTTGTTGGAGCGAGTGATGCTATTCATTCAGTAGGAATTTCCTGGGAAATAATCAGCCGAAAAATTATGCCGGATCAAGTAGGTGTTTATGCCTCAAGTGTTTATGGTCAAGTTGATGGTGAAAGTTTAGGTGGGCTTTTGCAGGGTCGTTGGAGAGGAGAGAGGACAACTGCGAAGCAGTCAGCGTTATCGCTAAATTCGATGCCAGCTGACTTCATTAATGCATATATTCTTGGGAGCATTGGTCACTCAGAGGCAAAGACGGGAGCATGTGCTAGCTTTTTGTATACCCTCCAGTCAGCAGTGAAAGATATACGTAGTGGTCGACGAAGGATTGCAATAGTCGGTAACTCAGAAGCCCCAATCACACCAGAAATGTCAGAAGGATTCTCTAATATGGGTGCTTTAGCCAGTGACGAAAATCTCTGTAAGCTTGATGGGTCTGACATCCCTGATTGGAAATCCGCCAGCAGGCCATTTGCAGAAAACTGTGGATTTGTTCTTTCTGAGGCTTCTCAATACATTGTTCTTATGGATGATAGTTTGGCAATTGAACTTGGAGCGGATATTCATGGATCAGTGCCCGAAGTCTTTATTAATGCTGACGGCATAAAAAAATCGATATCAGCACCGGGTATAGGGAACTATATATCGTTTGCGAAGGCAGTGGCGGCTGCGATTGAAATAGTGGGAAAAGAATCAGTCCAAAAAAGAAGTTTTGTTCATGCCCATGGATCAAGTACGCCTACTAACCGAGTTACTGAGTCTGAATTAATTAATCGTATAGCAGGTACTTTTGAAATTGAAAATTGGCCTGTTACTGCAGTGAAATCATACGTCGGCCATACAATATCTGCTGCAAGCGGTGACCAATTAATTTCGGCTCTTGGGACATTTAAATATGGCATGGTACCTGGAATTAAAACAACTCGAGAAATAGCGAATGACGTACATCAAGAGCATCTAAATTTTGTATTGGATGATTTTCAAATGGGTACTGATAGGGTTGATCTTGCGTTCATAAATTCTAAAGGTTTTGGAGGAAACAATGCTACAGCAATTGTTTTATCGCCAGATAAAACCAACGAGATTGTGCTAAAACGACACGGTCGTAGTAAGAAGAAGTATTTGCAACGCCGAGAGAAAACAAGGGCCTCAGCTCTACAGTATGCCCAGCGAGCAGATCTCGGAGAACTAGATGTTATTTATAAATTTGGCGAAGCAACGATAGATGAAAGAGAGGTAAGGATTACTAAAAATGGGATTAGCATTCCTGGATATTCTCAGGACATTAAATTTGATTTTAAGAACCCGTGGAAAGACTTACAATAAAACCTGTTAAATCAACTATTACTTCCTCATCTATTCTTCTGCCCTGATTGATTAGAGACTCGGGATGGGCTGAAGGATAAGTTTTGAATACTTGTGAGTGAGTCTCACCATCAACGTAAAATGTTCCTCCATGGACTGCAATAATCTCTTTGGAATTTTGATCTATAATCGGACCACCAGAGGCCCCACTTCCAGCATCACAATCATGTAGTAATAATTTATCACTGTAGAAAGCAACAGATGAAAACGTCTGACAGGCGCTGCTGATACTTATATCGTTTTTATCCTCGTTATACCCTACCAACTGCAAACTTTTATAGTCTGAAGAGGCTAACCCTAACGTCATTCCTTCGTGAGGCAACTTGCGTTTCAATGCGATAAAAACTAAGTCATTATTTGACAGTAGAAGTTTGTCTTCGAGGCTAGGCAGAAATCTATGATCAGACAGGCCATAAAATCCTATCGAAGTTAGTCTCATATTTTGAGGCCTAAAAACGCATTCTTTAAATTGCTCACTCGTACCTTCTTTATAGAGGACATGAGCAGCTGAAAGAATAATTGAATACTTAAAATTATTCGGTATTTCAGAGTGTCTTACATGAGTTGCAGAGCCTCTTAAGCCTCCATCACAGAAAATCGTTCCTGAAGAATAAAGAAAATTATCTTTTGCAGCAATCCGGTCATCATATGCGCCAAATATAGCACCGATAGCGTTATTTGAAATTATTATAGTTAATAGGATAAGTCGACACATTTTTTTAACCAAGCTTATTCACAGAGTTTAGTAATAGTAGGAATAAAAAACTATTACGCCATATCACCCCACAGCGATTGTAAGATACTCAAAGCCGCAATCGGCGCAGTCTCGGTGCGTAGAATACGAGGGCCCATTGAAACAGAAGTGTAACCTGATGCCTCCGCTACACATATTTCATTCTCAGAGAGCCCCCCTTCAGGCCCTACTAGCAAGACAATATGTTGATCTTTTGGTGAGGTTTCTGAGAGTCCCAAATCACCAAGATGGTTCATCAATAATTTGAGTCCATTATGTTTTAACTCAAGCCATGCATCGAAAGAAAGTATAGGATTAATAGAGGGAACACGGTTACGTTGGCTCTGTTCGCAGGCGCTAATTGCAATTTGTTGCCAATGAGATAATTTTTTATCCAGCCGAGATCCAGACAATTTAACTTCTGTGCGACCGGTAAAAATTGGACTAATTTCAGTAACGCCCAGCTCTGTCGCTTTTTGGATGATCCAGTCCATCCGATCGCCTTTAGAAACTCCTATAGCAAGATGGATTTTTAAGTTAGATTCTTTCTCTACGGCTGAGAAGCCATCAATTAAAACAGTTGAATTAGTCTTGCTGGCGTTGGTTAGCTTGCCAATAAACTCCCCCCCTTCTCCATTAAAAAGAATGGCACTTTGGCCAAGTTTCATTCGCAAAACTGACACTAGATGACGGCTTGAATTTTTAGGTAAGGATACCTCTTCTCCTAGTGAGAGAGTCTGATTGGTATAGATTCTTGGGACACGCATGTGTGACGATTCTCAATCTAAATAGGACTTGAAGATCATAACATTGTGAGGGACTATTTTGATGTAGATATAAAAAACCCCTGGCTAGAGACATTAGTCAGGGGTCTAAGATAATTAGTTTTTCTTAGTATTTATAGTTATCACCTTTGAAAGGACCGTCAACGGAAACATTGATATAGTCCGCTTGTTCCTTCGTCAGTTTGGTAATAATGCCACCGAATCCTGCAACCATGTGCCCTGCGACTTCTTCATCGAGACGTTTTGGTAAAACTTCAACTGTCAACATGCTCGCTTGAGTCGCTGTGTCTTGGTCAGAATATGCAAGCTTATATAAATGAATTTGGGCGAGCACCTGATTAGCGAAGGATCCATCCATTATTCGACTTGGATGACCTGTTGCATTGCCTAAGTTCACAAGTCGGCCTTCGGCTAAGAGTAGCAGATGGTCATTGGTTTCTTGATCTCTATAAACTTTGTGTACCTGAGGTTTGATCTCCTCCCACTTCCAATGTTTACGCATATAGGCAGTATCAATTTCATTATCAAAATGCCCGATATTACACACAACACAGCCGCTTTTAAGCGCAGACAACACATCTGAACCACATACGTTATAGTTTCCAGTACTCGTCACCAGAAGATCGGTGCTACTTAAAAGTTCTTGATTAACCCCCTTTGATACATCACCTTCATTATAAGTAGATACAATTTCGAAACCATCTAAGCATGCTTGCATTGCGCATATTGGATCGACTTCTGTGATTTTAACAATCATCCCTTCTTGCCGGAGAGACTGAGCTGAGCCCTTGCCCACATCACCATATCCCACAACAACCGCCTTCTTCCCAGATAATAGATGATCGGTTGCTCTTTTAATCGCATCATTGAGACTATGGCGACAACCATATTTATTGTCACATTTAGATTTTGTCACAGCATCATTTACGTTGATCGCTGGAACTTTTAGCTCGCCTGCTTTAAGCATCTCATAAAGTCGGTGAACTCCTGTAGTCGTCTCCTCAGTAACACCATGAATAGACTTTAAAGTTTCTGGATATTTGTTATGTAGAAGGGCTGTTAAATCACCTCCATCATCAAGAATCATATTCGCATTCCATGGAACTCCATTCTTGAGAACTTGTTGCTCAAGGCACCACTCATACTCTTCCTCAGTTTCTCCTTTCCAAGCAAAAACCGGGGTCCCCTTGGCTGCAACGGCTGCAGCTGCATGATCTTGTGTAGAAAAAATATTACAGGAAGTCCATCGCACTTCAGCGCCCAATGCCTGTAGAGTTTCAATTAGCACTGCAGTTTGAATAGTCATATGGATACAACCCAGAATACGAGCATCGGCTAGAGGTTGCTCAGCTCGATATTTTTCTCTAAGAGCCATTAGCGCGGGCATTTCTGATTCTGCTATTGATATTTCTTTGTTACCCCAATCGGCTAAAGAAATATCCGCAACTTTATAGTCTGTGAACGCTGTTTTACTGTCTAAATTTTCTACAATGGCAGTCATATTAAATTCCTTATCCTAAAATTTTAATTCAATAATTTATGGATCTATCAAAGTGCTTTTTTGAGTAAAGCGACTTTATCTGTTTTTTCCCAGCTAAAGCTCTCCTCCTCCCGGCCAAAGTGGCCGTAGGCAGCGGTTGCTTTATAAATAGGACGATGAAGATCTAGCATTTCCATTAAACCTCGGGGACGAAGATCGAAATGCTCTCGAACTAAGTTTGAGATTTCATCATCTGTTAATCTACCTGTCCCGAAGGTGTCAATGCTGATAGATGTCGGCTCCGAGACACCTATGGCGTAAGACACCTGAATTTCGCATCTGTCAGCTAGCCCTGCGGCAACAATATTTTTCGCAACATAGCGTCCAGCATAGGCTGCTGATCGGTCTACCTTAGTAGGATCTTTACCTGAGAACGCACCTCCACCATGATGTGCCATACCTCCGTAGGTATCGACAATGATTTTTCTTCCAGTAAGTCCACAGTCTCCGACGGGCCCACCAATAATAAACTGACCGGTGGGGTTAATATGGTATTTAGTGTCCTCATGTAACCATTCCTCTGGAAGAATAGGGGCAATAATTTCAGCGCGAACTGCCTCCTGAAGATCCGATAAACTGATGTCGGGTGAGTGCTGTGTAGAGAGTACCACTGCGTCAATTGCGACAGGCTTACCTTGGTCATACCGAAGTGTAACTTGGCTTTTTGCATCTGGTCTTAGCCAAGGGAGAGTCCCGTCTTTACGCACTTCGGCCTGCCGTTTAACGAGTAAATGCGAGTAATAGATGGGAGCTGGCATGAGAACTGAAGTCTCGTTGGTAGCATAACCAAACATTAAGCCTTGATCACCTGCGCCAATATCTTTGTCCTCTCCTGCATCTACACCCTGAGCAATATCGTTAGATTGCTTGCCGATAGCATTTAGTACTGCACAAGTATTTCCATCAAAGCCAACATCAGTATTGTCATAACCGATATCAACAATTACTTTTCTGACTACTTCTTCTAAATCTGCGTGAGAGTTAGTTCTAACCTCCCCTGCTATTACAGCCATACCGGTTTTCACCATTGTCTCAACGGCAACTCTAGAGTACGGATCATCATTAAATATTGCATCCAGTACGGCATCAGAAATCTGGTCAGCCATTTTGTCTGGGTGGCCTTCGGATACAGATTCCGAAGTAAAAACATTATAGGTAGACATAAAATTTCTCCTTGAATTAAGGGTTTGCTAAGTTAAATTGTCGTATTTGAATTCGAAAGCCATTACGTTGAGTTATGTAGAGACTATTGCTATCCACCAACCCTGCGTTTTTGGCCCATCGAGTTAGTGATTCAGGCAAAAAACCTAACCAGATATCACCACATGAATTCTTAACCCATTCCTGATCATGTTCACATAGTTCCGTCACCATCAGTATTCCATTTGCTTTAAGTAGGTTAGCGCAATCGGAGATGATGTCTGGGGGAGTGGAATTGTGATGTAATACCATATTGATTGAAATGAAGTCATACTGTTTATTATCAAGCAAAGCTCTACTGGTATCACCGAGAATGAAGTCAATATTTTCTAGATTATGGGTTTTAGCGTGTTGCTTGCATTGGTCAAGCATTTCAATTGAGCTATCAAGCGCGGTGACATTGTTGAATTGCTTTGACAAGGTGCTGAGGAATTGGCCATAGCCAGGACCGATTTCAAGAGCATTGTTTAAATTGGTTTGATTTCGTAGCATAGCAGTTTCGATACTTTCACCATAATCATCCCACCCTGCTATCAAGTCGTGGTTACTTGCAAATCGATCAGCATTTCGATTAAAAAAGGATACTGAAGCCTCTGAGCGGGCAGTATTAATCGAGTTAAGCCTATTAATATAATTTAAGTCTAATACCGCATTATCGATAGTCTCAAATAAACTTGTTTGTAAGGCTTGTAGATCAATATCGAAATTTAGTTCGTTACGCCGGTAGAAAATGGAGGTTCCCTCTCTGCGAGTAGCAACTAGAGATGCATTTGCCAGTATCTTAAGATGATGACTCATTGCTGATTGCCTGATGTCGAATACTTCACATAGCTCCATGACACCGTAGGAGTTTTGTTGCAATACCCTGAGAATTTGCATTCGAAGAGGATCACCCGCCGCTTTGCACAAAGTGGTGATGGCGTTCGTGTCAATAGAAGCACGACTAACTTCACTAAAAACGCTAGAGCTCAACATCCGCGCATCCTAACACTTCGGTTATATATATCAAAATATTTTGATATACAGTCCGTTACCCTTTTTGCCGGTAAAACTTATTTCGGATGTAACAACAGGATTTTGGTATACTCATTGGGGCGTCTGGGAGACAATAAAACCTCAATTTTCCTCATTTAAGGAGTAATTTTCATGGTCGCACGTATAGACCTTGCCAATGCAGTTCGCGCACTTAGTATGGATGCAGTTCAGCGAGCCAATAGTGGACACCCGGGTGCGCCAATGGGAATGGCGGATATAGCAGAAGTCTTGTGGAATGATTTTCTCAAGCATAATCCAGCAGATCCGAATTGGTCGAATAGAGATAGATTTGTCCTCTCAAACGGTCATGGATCTATGTTGTTATATTCACTGTTACACCTCAGCGGCTATGATCTTACAATTGATGATTTAAAAAATTTCCGTCAACTGCACTCAAAGACGCCTGGACATCCAGAGTATGGTTATGCTCCTGGTGTTGAAACGACGACAGGACCACTTGGACAAGGGATCGCGAATGCAATAGGTATGGCCTTGGCAGAAAAAGTTCTTGCTGCCCAATTTAATCGGCCTGGATACAGTATTGTTGATCATCAAACCTATACTTTTCTGGGTGATGGGTGTCTCATGGAGGGAATTTCTCATGAGGTATGTTCCTTAGCTGGGACTCTGGGCCTAGGGAAGTTAATAGCTTTTTATGATGACAACGGAATCTCGATTGATGGCGAGGTTGAAGGATGGTTTAGCGATGATACTCCAGCGAGATTTGAAGCCTATGGTTGGCATGTCATTCCAAAAATTGATGGTCATGACAGCAAGGCTATCAAAGCTGCTATTCAAGCGGCAAGGGATGAGCCAAATAAGCCTACTTTGATATGTTGCAAAACCATCATTGGCTTTGGGTCGCCAAATAAACAGGGTAAAGAGGATTGCCATGGCGCCGCTCTTGGTAATGATGAGGTCGCTCTCACAAGGGAAAGTCTAAGATGGCATCATGCACCATTCGAAATTCCTGGTGATATCGCTAATCAGTGGGACGCAAAAGCTAAAGGTCATGAATCACAGTCTCAGTGGGCTAATTCATTTGCTGAGTACCAAGTCACTTTCCCTGATTTGGCGCGAGAGTTTGAGCGAAGAATGAGTGGCAGATTACCAGATAACTTTGAGTCTATGGCTGACGCTTACATTGCCGAGTGCCAAGAGAAAATGGAAAAAGTAGCATCTCGCAAGGCCTCTCAAAACTGTTTGAATGCATATGGCCCATTGCTTCCAGAGCTACTTGGTGGTTCTGCAGATCTTGCTGGATCAAATCTAACGATTTGGTCGGGATCGCGAGATATCAGCAATGATAATTGTGATGGAAATTATATTTATTACGGAGTTCGTGAGTTTGGTATGAGTGCGATGATGAATGGAATTGCTCTCCACGGCGGCTTTATTAATTACGGAGCAACTTTCTTGATGTTTATGGAGTATGCCCGAAATGCTGTCCGAATGGCGGCTATCATGAAGCAGCAAAGTATTTTTATTTATACGCACGATTCTATTGGCTTAGGTGAAGATGGGCCGACACATCAACCTGTCGAACAGCTAAGTGCTC
>MDSW01117272.1_pt1 | contig 11411 bp, 11 predicted proteins | sample 811171 | NCBI WGS metagenome assembly MDSW01 (sample SAMN05326641, study PRJNA326480) | marine metagenome | isolation source: seawater | place: Atlantic Ocean: North West | collected 2012
TCTAGAATTAATCATTTATATGATTCTGAAATAGAAGTGCTTGATGCAATGGTTTTGTTTTATAAAGGAAATAATAAGTTTAAAACAGCTCTTTTATACTCAGATACAATAAGAACTCAAATGAATTTTGTTTCTAATTTAAGAATTGTAGAATTCAATCATATATTATCATCATTTCCCAAGTTTTTAAAAAAGGAAAGGGTGAAAAGCAAAAGTTTTTTTAAGAATTATGAAGTGATAATTCTTTGCGTAATTTTTGTGGCTTTTATTATGTGTTTTGTATTTGTTTCAAAAAAGCTAAGTGATAGCAACCTTTAAACTCATGTCAAGACTTTTGTAGCTATGAGTTAAAGCCCCAACTGAAATATATTCTACTCCAGTTAATGCATACTCTCTAATGGTTTCTTTAGTTATTCCACCAGATGCCTCTGTTTCAATATCCTGAGGTACTATATTAAGTCCCTCTTTCAATTCTTGAGGGGTAAAGTTGTCAAAAAGAATTCTATCAATACCACCATTAGATAATACCTCTTCTAATTCTTTTTTATTTCGAACTTCAATTTCTACTTTGAGTTTTTTGTTTTCTTCAAGAAGGTATTTGTTGACAGCGTTAATTGAATTTGAAATACCTCCAGAAAAATCGATATGATTGTCCTTAATCATAACCATATCATATAAGCCAAATCTATGATTAACTCCACCACCAATTCTAACCGCCCATTTTTCGATACCTCTAAATCCTGGAGTTGTTTTACGAGTATCCAAAATTTTAACTCCTGTGTCCTTTACAAGATCGACTATTTGAAATGTCTGAGTTGCAATACCACTCATTCTTTGCATGCAATTTAGCATCAATCTTTCGATACTAAGAATTGACTGAACGGAGCCTTCAAGTTTAAGAATCAAATCACCATATTTCACAGTATCTCCATCATTGTAATAAGTTGATATTATAATTGATGAGTCGTATAAATGAACTATTTTTTTTGCAAGTTCAATGCCAGCAATTACCCCTGTATCTTTTGATATTAAATTTGCAGTTCCAATTGTGCTTTTTGAAAAGCAAGCAAGACTTGTATGATCTCCATCACCTAGGTCCTCTTGAAAAGCTTGTTTGATGAAATTATCGATATTCATTTTAAATTTTTGTTAATTCAGCTAAGTAGTGTTCATTTTCATTAGTTATTTTTTGGCACTTAAAACCAGCTTCTATAGCTGTTTTATGAAGATTGTCATAATCAACATATAGCCAATCAAACCATGAACTTTTTTCATTTTTGTATTCCATTTGGAATCTAAAATTCCCATAATATTCTTCATTTAGATCAATCCATAATGAACCATCTTCTTCTTCATATAAGTATTTTATATCTGAAGAGTCACAAAGTAATATGCCTCCTGTATTTAATAGTTTATTAGCATGTTGAAGTGTTTTTTTAAGATTGCTTAATTTACCTGCAACACCAATTCCATTCATGAGCATTAGAATGGTATCATATTTTGTTTGTTTATGATTTAAAAAAGACGACTGTTCAGCACTAATATTTTTACTTTTTAAATATTCAATAGAACCTTTGGAAATATCAATAGCATGGATGTTTTTATGCCCTCTGTTTATAAGCTCTAAAGAATGAGGTCCTGCGCAAGCACCTACATCTAAAATTTTACCTTTAACTCTTGATAAAGCAGTTTTTTCAATTTCTGGCATCTCATTAAAACTTCTAAATAGAACTTCTAATGGGATAATGTCATTTTCACAAATATCTGATTTAACAATAATATCAAGATCTTTTTGATTTTTACTGTATCCGTGAATTGCCTTTCCAATAGGGTCTCTAGAGAAGTTCATAATATCAATAGTCAAACTCATTAAAATCTGAGAAATCTTCATTGAATGAATTCTCATCAATACTTTCTATATCAATTTCAGAGTTTGTGTTCTCTTCCAATAAAGTTTCATCCTCTAAAAGTAATGCGCTTATTTCATCAGTGTTTTTTTCTGTTGGTGGTTCTCCAATTGATAAAATTAACTCAGGAATATCAGGTTCATTATTTTCATATCCAATCAGTTCAACAAGAAAAATCCACATGTTCAAAAAATCATATATAAAAATAAATTTTTGATCTGGCTCTTCAATATAATCCTTAATAATTGAATTTTTCATGATAGGCGAGCTTTCTGTAACTTCATCACCAAAATGAAGATCAAGAAGGCTAATTTCTTGTCCTTTATCCCAATTATCATTTGATACATAAAAACTTGCCATTTCCTTTCCTGATAGATCAAATGAATGTATGATTGAGTTGTAAAAAGACTCGAAATTATCAGTGTCTTTGATTAAAATATCTCGAAAAACTTCTTGGTTTTCTTTGGAATCAAGTAAAACTCTAAATTTAAGACCTGGCATATAATTTTTTTTGCAAAACTAAGTTTAATTATTCATTTTCATTCCGAGTTCTTCTGCAATTTTTAACATTTCATTAAAAGCATCATCATAATTGTTTTGAATTTTACCCTCTATAATTGATTCTTTTATGTGAGACTTGATGATTCCAATTTCTTTACAAGGAGATAATTTAAAGGTTTTCATTATTAATTCTCCAGAAATAGGAGGTTGAAAATTTCGAATTTGATCTCTTTGCTCAACATCTTTTAATTTTTGCTCAACAATTTTGAAATTGTTTTTATAACGTTTGACTTTGAATTCATTTTTTGATGTAATATCTGCATTACAAAGAGTCATTAAATCCTCTATATCATCACCAGCTTCATTTAACAATCTTCTAATTGCTGAATCTGTAACAGTTCCTTTAATCAATGATATAGGCCTTAAGTGTAAACGAACTAGTTTTTTTACATATTTCATTTTATGATCAAGTGGTAATTTAAGTCTTTTGAAAATTTTGAAAACCATTTTAGCTCCCATTTCTTCGTGACCATGAAATGTCCATCCTATTTTTTGATCAAATCTTTTGGTATTTGGCTTGGCTATATCATGAAGTAATGCGGCCCATCTTAACCATAGTTTATTTGTTTCTAATGAAATGTTATCAACTACTTCAAGGGTATGAAAGAAATTATCTTTATGCGATTTACCATTAATGGTTTCTACACCGTAAAGTTTAATTAATTCAGGAAAAAAATAAGGCAATAAATTTGTTGATTTAAGTAGTCTAAATCCTACAGAAGGTTTTTCGGATAATAAAATTTTATTAAGCTCATCAGTGATTCTTTCTTGTGAAATAATTTTAATTCTTTCTGAGTTTTTATGGATTGATTCAAGACTTTTATAGTCGATATTAAAATTTAATTGAGATGCAAATCTAATAGCTCTTAACATTCTTAATGGGTCATCACTATATGTTTCATCAGGATCATAAGGAGTTTTTATGATTTTATGATTCAAATCATTAATTCCATTAAATGGATCAATTAAGTCTCCAAAATTCTTTTTATTAAGATCAATTGCTAGTGAATTAATTGTAAAGTCTCTTCTTTCTTGATCTTCTTTTAGTGTTGCCGTACAAATTTTTGGATTTCGTGAGTCTTTATTGTAAGATTCTTTCCTAGCACCAACAAATTCAACATCAATATCTTTATACTTAAAATGTGCAGTTCCGTAGTTTTTGAAACATGATACTTTTTTAATCCTCAATTTACCAGCTACAATTTTTGCTAAATCCATTCCATTTCCAACAACCACTATGTCTATATCTTTTGAGTTTCTGTTAAGAAATAAATCTCTAACATATCCACCGATAACATAACATGGAATATTCATTTCTGATGATACTTCAGAAACAATTTTAAAAATTGGGTGCTTTAATTTATTTGATAGATTGTAATCCATTTGATGCAAAGATAATTAACATTAAAAGAATTATTAGTTTTTAGCGTAAGCTAAAAATTCTATATTTCCATTTGCTCCTTTGATTGGAGATTCAATCACGCCTTCCCAAGAATAATTGTTATTTATAATTAGGTGTTTTATTTCCATAATTACTTTTTTATATAAACTTTGATCTTTAACAACACCGTGCTTATTAATATTTTCAGGGCCAACTTCAAATTGTGGTTTAATTAAAAAAATCACTTCACTTTTTTTTATGTGTTTGATAAAGGGGATTACTTTTTTTAATGAAATAAATGATACATCTATTACAATAATTGATGTGTCATTATCAATATTTAATTGTGATATTTTTTTTACATGGGTTTTTTCATAATTAATTACTCTTGGATCATTTTTAATTTGACTTTTTAATTGATCCTGCCCAACATCAATACAATATACTTTATTTATCTTTCTTTCAAGAAGAACTTGCGTAAAACCTCCAGTAGAGGCGCCGATATCGATGGCTTTTTTATCACTTACGTTTATATTCCAGTAATCTAAAGCATGTATAAGTTTGTGAGCACCTCTTGAAACCCATTTAGATTCACCCAATACGATTTCAATTTTACTTTCTTTATCGATTTTTTTGCCGGGTTTAAGTATGAATTTACCATCAACCTTAACACCGCCATTTTCTATTGATTCAATAGCACGAGTTCTAGAGCTAAATGCTCCAGTTTCAAGGACTAATTTGTCTAGACGAAATTTCATGTATTTACTGGCCTTCAACAAGTGTTACAAATCCATGTTGGTTAACCATCGTTCCTCCATACATTTCGCCAGTAATTCTGTAAAAGTAAACACCATCGCTACATTTGTTACCTGACATGTCATTGCCATCCCAAAGGTTCATTCCGGTTTGATTTGTTTTTTCGCAAACAATATTACCCCATCTATTTGTTATTGTTAAATCAAATGACTTAAATGCATCAAATGGTAAGGAAAAGATATCATTTGAGTTGTCTCCATTTGGAGTAAATACATTGGGTATCCATATTTCAGGATCATTTACAAATATTGTTAACATGTAAGAATCTTCGCAACCTTGATCATCAATTATTGTTAGAACGACATCATATGACCCACTATTGCTGTATGAATGAAATTGATTTGAATTTGTGGTAGAAATAGCCATGGAATCAGTAAAATCCCATATCCAATTGATAATAGATGAGTTTGAGGCACTTGATTGATCTGTAAAAGTTATTAAATCATCTTGTTCAGCAGGATTTGGATTTGCTGTGAAACTTGCATTTAATCCATCATCCTGAACTGTAACCGGATTTAAAATATAATTAATCTCACAACCCACACTATCAAATAGCGTAACATTAGCAGTATATGTTCCAGATTGATCATAATTATAATTGAAATTTATAGAATCATAAATAAAATTACCGTCACCCATATCCCAAATTACACTGTCAATACTTGAAGGGTTGTTTATAATAAATGCAGCACCTTGAGAGCATATTCCTGGATTTTGAAGCCAATCAGGATTTCCAGTAGGTCCTCCTATAGTTAAAAAATCAACTAAAGTAGTGTCATCAATACAGCCATATTCATCTGTAATGGAAAAATATAAGGTGTATGTACCTGTTTCAACATATGTATTAGAAGGATTTTGAAGAACAGACTGATTGCCATTTCCAAATGACCATTGCCAATCGGTTATATTTCCATAAGTGAAAGAACTGTCTTGAAAAACTCCAAAAAGAGGAGGACAATCATAATCCCCATTTGAGTTTATAGATGCACCAGAAAATGTATAATCAGGAACGGCCGTTGGTATTGAAACAGTAATAATATTAGATACAGTATCTTTACATCCATTGCCATCTGTTGTAATCAATTGAAGCGTATGAAGAGCACTGCTTTGTCCAAAAGGCAGGCCAGTCTCACTTATAAATTCAGAAACATTTGTATCTAAACTAATTTGATTTTGATCAAGAAACCATTCATAGCTTAAAGGAGAGACACCGCTTGAACCATTAATTGCAAAAATTGAATCATTGTTACAAATTACATTGTTTACATTAAAAAATGCACTTGGTTTTGTAATTGTTATAGGAATTGTAGCCGGGTCTGATTGACAACCAAATTGGTCAATGGCTACAAGACTTGCATAAAATATACCTTCTCCATTAAAAATATGATTTACGGGTGTGTTTAAATTATTGGTAACAATTGTTGAACTGTCATCTGAAAATAAAAATTCGAAACTACTGAGTGGGACGCCATTCCCAATAGCAATTGAGCTATTTGTGAAATTCACAAGAAATGGAGAACAGCCTAGGTTGTTGTCAGGAATAATCATGGCAAAAGGAGGTTGTAAAACTTTCACGGTTTGAGTTGCATCATCTGAACATCCAACACTATTCGTTGCAGTAAGGGTAATTAGGTAATCACCAGGAACTGAATAAGTATATCCAGGATTTGCTCCAGAACTAACATTTTGTCCATTTCCCATATCATATGACCAAGAATTTACTGGATGAGGACTTGGTGGAGTCATCCAACTAGTACTCAGATCAAACATAAAAAGGGAGTCACCTTTGCAAACAGAATCATTGCTTATTGAGAAATCAGCATCAGTCCATGAGACATGTATGGTTTGGGTGGTACTATCTTCACACCCTGTTGTGTAATTATAAATAACTTGTTGAACAGTATAGGTTCCATAATTACTATATTGATGATCAAAGTCACCTTTATCAATGTCATCTAAATCAGGGTCATCAAGCGTATCATTTGGCGTTCCATCTCCCCATTGCCAGACCATCAACAAATCATCTGCAACAACACCATGAGTTGCATCATCAGTGAAATGAACGTTTGCTGGTAAAGATGCTGGATTGCAAATGAGTGTTTGGTCAGGAGTAAAATTTGCAATTGGGGCAAGTATATAAACTGCTGAATCAATTGTAATTGAGTCAATACATCCTCTAAAATTTACAGTTAATGTAATGTCAAAATATCCTGTGTCAGATGTAAACTGATATAAAGGATCAACTTGTGTTGAAGTTCCTTCTGAAAAATCCCATAAATAGGAAACCTCATTGGGACCATATGGGACTGAAATACCAGTTAGATTTGTAAACTGAATATCTGTTTTAGCACATTCTACAATTGGATTGACACTAAAAGCGACAGAATCAATTAAGCCTACTGTAATGTAATCATTTATTGATATTGTATCTGAACAACCAGATTGAGTTTGTACAATTAATGAAACATCATATAAGCCAACAGTATAGGTTTGAGCGGGAGGGTTGGCTCCGCTATGAGTTTGTCCATTTCCAAAATCCCATTCCCAAGATACAATTGGGTTGTTTGGATTTGGTGTTATTGAACTGTCAGAGAACTGAACAGTTAAAGGATCGCAACCACCAGTTGAATCAGCTGTGAATAATGCTTGAACATTTGTGATGTCAATCATGTTTTGCTGAGTAGTCGTGCCTGAGCAACCAGAAGGCGTGGTCATGGTTAAAGAGACGGTGTATTGACCATTTAAATTATAAGTTTGAGGAGGAGGTGTATTTCCTGAATAAGTTTGTCCATTTCCAAAATCCCAATCATATGAAGTACCTCCAACAGATGTGTTTGAAAAGTTAATTTGAGCGGGAGCACAATCTGATGTGGGATTTGCAGTGAAAGATGGAGTAGGAGTTGGCTCGATTGTAATTTGAACAGAGGCACTGCCCGAGCAACCAGAGTTTGTGTTTTCAGAAGAAAGTTGAATATCATAAACACCAGGTGTGTTAAACACATATGTAGGGTTTTGATTATTGCTGGTTGCCAATCCTCCAAAGTTCCAGGTCCATGCATTAGCGCCAGCTGTAGAATTATCTTGAAAGTTTATTGGTGATCCAACACAACCAATCAATGGAGCTGAAATTCCAGCTTGAAAATTTGAAACTACAATATTTTGTGTATCAGATGAGCTACAACCATTGTTGTTGTCAGATACAGTTAAGATTACATTGTATGATCCCGAAGTGTTATAAGTAACAGATGGAGGAGATTCAATATTAGAGGTTTGTCCGTTTCCAAAATCCCAATTGTAATCATAATTGGGGCTGGTTGGTGTTGTATTGTTAAAAATTACAGATAATGGAACAGTACACCCAAGCCCAGAAATAGTAAAACCTGCTAGAGGAGAGGGGATAACTGTAATATAGTTTGCCTTAACCTCAGCATCAGCAGATCCATTAACATCCACAACAACCAAAGTAACAGTATATGTTCCTGGTAAGGAATACGAATGGCTGGGGTTTTCAATGTTAGAAGAGTTTCCATCTCCAAAATCCCAGGAAAATGTTGAAATAGTTGTTGATGAACTACTTTGATTTGAAAATAAAATGGGATTGTTTGCACAAACAGTTGTTGGATTAGCAGAAAAATCTGCTGTTGGAGCCTGAGAATAACCGATGGCAATAAATAAAATTGAGAAAAGGAAAATAAAAAGTGCTCGCATTTGTTATTTGCTGTATACGTAAATTTAATTAATTAGACGATAAAATCGATGAAATAGTTGGATTAAATCAAAAATTAAGATTAGACCACCTTAACAGATACAATCATTATGAATTCAGCTATTACTTCATTTTTTGAATTGAAAGCTTCTACTTTAATATTTTGATTGACTCTTTTTTTTGTTTTTTGACTGTTTAATACTGCCTTTTGTATTAGTTTTCCTTCAGAACTTTTAAAAATTATGTCACTTTCTGCCCGTTTAATGAAATTTGCGTTCATGCCTTTGAAAGCAAATGATATTTTTTCTCCTAAAGATTCGGAAAAGTAAAATGCATGCAAACCTCCTGCTATGTCAGCGCCAACAGCTAAAGCTCCAAAATACATGGAATTTAAATGGTTTTTTGTTCGTTTTCTTAATTTTATTTGAATTGATATATCATCATCATCAATATGTAACAAACGTGGTCTTATATATCTAACCAATGGAATTTTAAATAAACCCAAAAGGAAAAGTTTCCATTTCATGTATTTTAACGTAGGTTTATTTAGCATAACATTTTTTTAATGAATTAAAATAGAAGTTTAATCATGGCAATAGAAGATATAAATAATTGAACAGCTGTTTCTTCATCTAATTTAGAACCATCCTCATCAGGAGTTGATATTTCAATAATCATAAATTTAACCAATTCCCCTTGATCTGTATATTCCTCAAGAAGCTCAATCTTCTCATTTTCAAAATATTCATTAATTACATTAAGAAATTGATCTTCAAAAGCAACTATAGACTTTTCATCTATTTTAAGTTCTAGTGGTGCCTTATTAATTCTTATTTCCATTAAAAGACAGAAGTAATATACTAGAAGCCCTTCAAGTTGTTCGTTTTTATATTCAACGCTTGCAGATAAAATATATTCTAATAATTCAGGTTGATTTAATGTATGCTTTTCGCATAATTTTTCTAACTCTAGGTCATTAAGATTGTCAATTTTATTAAATGCAACTTCTATGTCTTGATATTCTGTTGAAATCATTTTACTTGTTTGTGCTAATTTATTACAATTAACTTATAATTTGTTATGATTTTTTAAATATTATTTTAGGATAATATAGCTTATTTTTGTGTTTGAGAATCCGTTTTATATACTTATGTCTGATATTTATCCAGAAAAACCAATAATTAGAGAAAAAGAAAGTAAAGACAATTACAAAAAAACTTTGTTATCTATGGTTCTTTTTGTTGTTACTTTTTATATTTTCTTTTCAGAGGAAATTTTATTCATCTCTTTTCTTCTGTTTGTATTATTCATTCATGAACTTGGACATTTTTCATTTATGAAAAAGTTTAAATACAAGCATGTAAAAATGCTTTTTGTTCCTTTAATGGGGGCTTTTGTACAAGGAAAAAAGAAAATATACTCTCAAAAAGAGAGTTTATTAGTTGTTGGAGCAGGTCCTTTTCCTGGAATTATTTTAGGGGTTATATTGTTTTTTCTTTTTTTATCATTTAAAATGGATTGGCTTTTATTTTTGGCCATTATGTTTTTTCTTTTAAACATAATTAACCTTTTGCCATTAGACCCTTTAGACGGAGGGCAATTATTAAAGCTTTTGTTGAATAAAAGTTCTGATTTGTTTTTATTAATATTTTCTTTTATTTCTTCTTTATCTCTTATTGCAATTGGGTTTTTTATTGATTCATGGTTGATGATTTTATTTGGATTTTTAATGAGTTTTAGAGTTCGTAAATTACAACAAAGTTATTACATCCGTAAGGAATTAAAGAGTCTACAATTAAATTATGTAATTGATTATGATGATCTTTCTAATAAAGATTATGCAACTTTAAAAAGCATTGTATTAGATCACAATCCGACAATTAAAAAATATATTGAAATGTCAGATGAGGATATTGATGATATAATTGCCAGTCAGGTTAGCAATGTTTTAATATCACCAATGAATATGGATGCTTCAAAATGGTTTAGATTACTTATAATTTTATTATGGTTTTCTTCATTAATTGTACCCTTCGTATTGTTTTTTAATTATGAAATGATAGATTTTATATATGGGCTTTACAGTAGGTGAAAAAGTTAGAATTGTCAATGAAACCGGATACGGTATCGTAAAGGAAATATTAAATCCAAATTTGCTTCTTGTTGAAACTGATTATGGTTTTGTTATTCAAAAAGAGACCAGTCAAATCATTAAAATTTACAGTGAAGATTATTCTCAAATAAATAAGGGTATACTATTGCCAAAAAACAAAAATAAAATAGCTGTAAAATCTAGAAAAAAAACGGAATTGATTCATGAAATAGATCTGCATATTCACGAGATTATAGATTCAGACCAACACCTAACAAATTTCGAAAAATTACAACTTCAAATTTCTACTCTTGATAACTTTGTTAGAAAGATGGTCAAAAAACGAATTATTTCATTTGTAGTGATACATGGTCTTGGAGAGGGTGTTTTAAAAGAGGAAGTGTTGAGTTATTTTCGGTCAAAAAGAGGTTTTTTTTGTTCCGATGCTGATTATAGGGAATATGGTAAAGGGGCAACCAGGGTTGAAATAAAATATACGATGATTGATGATTTTTTATAAATGAAGAAAATCTTTTTTATTCATTAGCTCTTCCTCACTTTCAACATAATTTGGATCATCTACACAACAATCAACAGGACATACAGCAGCACATTGCGGCTCATCATGAAAACCAACACATTCAGTACATTTATCGGGGCTGATGTAATAAACGTCCATATCTTTGGGTTCAAATGGGTCGTCAGCTATAATTTTTTCTCCATTGGGCTTTTCAATAGCACCAGTTAAAGAGGTCCCATCAGAAAATCGCCATTCCATTCCTCCTTCATATATGGCATTATTAGGACATTCAGGGTCACAAGCACCACAGTTAATACATTCATCTGTAATCATTATTGCCATTGCAAAATACTTTTTTACAAAATTAATAACGTTTGTTTTAATAAATTGTTTCTTTTCAATTATTTATAACAATAAAGCGTTAATAA
>MDSW01155111.1_pt1 | contig 11411 bp, 10 predicted proteins | sample 811171 | NCBI WGS metagenome assembly MDSW01 (sample SAMN05326641, study PRJNA326480) | marine metagenome | isolation source: seawater | place: Atlantic Ocean: North West | collected 2012
AAGCGACAGACGATGTCGGTGGCGGTGTAGCCCTCAGGGTGTCCGACGTGCAAACCGTTTCCACTAGGGTAAGGAAACATGTCCAAGACGTAGAGTTTGTCACCCACCGGCATGTCCGGTGTCTTGAACGTTTTCTGTTGTTCCCAGTACTCTTGCCACTTGGGCTCAATCACGGCGGGGTTGTAACGGGGCATGTCGTGCTGATCGGCAGGGGGAGATGGATAAGTGTTTTGTAGACAGCGAGTTGCGTCGCGTTGCCTGACAAGGACAAGACGGCGATTCTAATGGTTCACCCAGCGACTGGCAAACGGGGCTTGTCCACCGCTTGGATCCATCTTCTCCAGTGCTCCGGTGGGGCGGCGATTACCAGCGAGGCGGGTGCATTGTCCGCGCGCGGTTGACGCGCGTCCGCAAAGGGGACGCAGTGGTTGGGGGATACCTGCGGCGACGGTGCCTGCGCAACTCGGCCAGTGCGACTGCGATCAGAGAGATTTCCTTCGTACGTTTTGCTCGTTACAGACCGTGATTCGTGAGGGACTCAAGCGATTGGCGTGAGTGCGTTGGCCGAAAGATGTGTTACCATGATTTCACTTGATGCCACAAACGATGAGGTTGCCCTATGTTGCTTCGCACGCTGTTGGTGCTTTGGTGCACGTTGGTTTGTTGTCAGGTGAGTCGTTCTGCGGACTGGCCTGCGTTTCGAGGGCCGCAACACAACGGGGTCTCGCCCGAAGACCGCGCCCCGACCACATGGTCAGCCAGCGAGAATGTCGTCTGGAAAGCCAGTCTTCCGCGCCCTGGTAACGGCAGTCCCGTTGTCGCCGCGGGGCACGTGTTTGTTACCAGTGCAGAAGACGATGCGGGCCACGAACGGAGCCTCTATTGCCTGGGCCGAAAGACGGGCACGATTCAGTGGGTGAAGACTGTGAGTCGTGAGCAGGAACTTCCGACGCACAAAACCAATCCTTATTGCGGTACCACACCGGTCGTATCTGACGGCAAGGTCATTGTTTGGCACGGATCTTCCGGGCTTTACTGTTACGACTTTCAGGGAAACACATTGTGGTCGCGCGACTTTGGTGAATTTCGCCATATTTGGGGTTACGGTTCATCTCCGATTGTCCATCGCGGGCGAGTGATATTGCATACCGGTCCTGGGCGGCAGGTGTTTGTGATCGCCATGGACCTGAAGGATGGTCGGACGATTTGGAAAGACGAAGAACCCGTTGACGGGGATGGAAGTCGAAATGCCAAGGGCGAATTTCGAGGTTCGTGGTCGACTCCGATCGTCGCCCAAGTTGACGGACAAGATCAGTTGATCGTTGCGCATGCGACGCGTTTAAAGGCTTACGATCCGGAGACTGGTGAGACGATTTGGACCTGCCAAGGTTTGGCCCACAGTCGCGGAGACCTGGCTTATAGCTCCCCGACACTTGTTGGTAACTTGTGTTTCATGACGGGTGGTTATCAAGGTCCGATGATGGCGGTCAAACTGGGCGGCCAAGGGGACGTCAGTGAGACACACCGTCTCTGGAGAACGGAGAAGCAACCTCAGAGTATCGGTTCGCCAATTGCGGCTGGTGGGATGATTTACCGAGCCAACGCCGGGCCGGGGACGATCCAATGCATTGATCCGCAAGATGGTTCCATTCGTTGGACGAACCGAGCCGCAGGGGGAAATCACTGGAGTTCGATTGTCCGGGTGAGAGACCATCTCTACGCCACTAACCAACAGGGGGTCACCGTGATATTCCGGTCCGATCCGTCGAAATATCAGAAAATCGCGGAGAACCGCTTGGACGATGAGACCAATGCAACGCCCGCGATTTCGGATGGCCAGCTCTTTTTTCGAACCGCCAAGTACTTGTGGTGCATCCAATGAAGGCAAGCCGTCGGAGCATGACGGCGTAGCAAGCGTATTGCGCTACGAGTTGGACTCTTGATTTTCTAATGCAGCGATCTTTTCGAGGCGTCTGGCGTGGCGCCCGCCTTCGAATGCCGTATCGAGAAAGATCTGGATCATGTCGTCGAGAGGACGTTCGCCCACAAGATCTCCGGAGAGGCAGAGCACGTTGACGTCATTGTGGCGTCTGCACATTTCCGTACTGAAGTTGTCATTGCACGTAGCAGCCCGCACACCGTGGACTTTGTTGGCTGTGATTGCCATGCCGATGCCAGTGCCACAAATCAGGATCCCCCGATCCGAATCGCCTTTGGAAACCGAGGTCGCCACTGCAGAGGCGATATCAGGGTAGTCGACGCTGTCTTCGCTGTTGGTGCCACAGTCTTCTACTGAATTTCCTGCGTTTTGCAGGATATCGATCAGTTTTTCTTTGACTTGGATCCCGCGATGATCGCTCCCGATTGCTATTTTCATCTTGACTCTCCAGAAGCGTCCAAGTTCAGCAGGCCTTCATCGGCCCACGTCTGTAACCAACTTGCTAGTTGTTGATCGATCTGTTGTGCACATCGCTCATAAAGTTCTACCGGTCCCCCAATGGGATCGGAAACGTCGCTGGCATCCTGGCACAACAGTTTGACACGCGGTTCCACCTCAGGCCAATGTCCAACAATTGCTGTGCGGTGTCCATGCGTCATGGTCAGAATGATATCTGCAAAACGCACCAGTCGATCGGTCAACGGCTGACTTTCGTGATCTTGTAAGTTTAAGCCACGATCGCTGAGGACTTGAACGGCCTCTTGGCTGGGTTGGCCTCCAGGCATGGCGGCAATTCCGGCGGACATGACCATCACCCCGCGATCTGCGAGATCCTCGGGTTTGCAATGCAAGTGGTCAGCGATGCGTTTCGCCAGCAGGCGTTCCGCCATGGGGCTGCGGCAGGTGTTTCCCGTGCAGACGATCAGCACGATGAAACTGGACATTTTGGCAATCGCCTCTTCTGTCAGAACGCCTTCGCGAAGGAGTTTGACTTGTTGCCCGTGGATTTGAACTACTGAGGACGCTTGCGCGAATCGGCAGGGGCCATCGTCCACAATCAAATCGATCGTATCACCGAGATCTTCGGCAACTTTGTCGGCGGTGATTGCGGCAGGCTCTCCTGACTTGTTGGCGCTCGTCAGCACGAGCGGACCGGCATTCAGCCTGAGGATGGCTTGTAGCAGATGATGGTCTGGGACACGCAAACCGACGGTTTTGGAAGGAATAACCGCCTTTTTGACCGTTTCCGGCAACTGCTGTGTCAAGCTGTCAGGGTGGTGGTCTTCAAAGACGAGAGTGATCGGTCCTGGCCAGCAACGCCGGGCCAGACGCGTGCCGATGACCGACATGTCGGGGACGTAATCCAGGGCATCATCCACGCTTTTGACTGCCAAAGCGAGAGGTTGACCGACGGGGCGGCCTTTGGCAGCCAGCAGGCGATCAACAGCCTCTTCATTTAATGCGTTGGCTGCTAACCCATATACCGTCTCAGTCGGTACGGCCACCACTTTGCCAGCAGCAATCGCTTCGACGGTGCGGTGCACAACGTCGCGTACATCGGTGGCGTTGTGTGTTTCGAGTATGGATGGCATAAGCGCTCATGAGGGGACGTACTTCTCCAATTCCCACACTATAGGGGTCCATACTGAGGGAGGTCAAGAACCGGCAACTGCGTCGTGTTACCCGCGGGACCGTGGAGCTAAGACCGACCGGGGCGGTAGATCACGACGCGCAGATACGTTCTCAACGCAGGTCCGAGTCGCTACGATCGGCTACGGTGCGGACTTTGACTTTGTTGAGTTGCCGTTGCAGTTGTGACGCGCTTTGGTACCCGTTCATAGAAGCGAGCACTTTCAGCTCGGGACTTATCAACAAAGTGGTTGGATATGACCTTATCTTCAAGTGCCGAACGAGTTTGGGGTACTTGGCCCCATCGATGGCGACGGGCACGAAGCGATTTTCGACGGTCTTAATGACAGCGGGATCCAAAAAGGTGGTTTTTTGCATCTGCTTGCAGTAGAAGCAGCCGTCGACACTGAGAAAGACCAGCAGTGGACGTTTGGCTTCATTGGAGCTGTGTGCTTTCTCAAAATGGTTCCACCATTGGATCTGCGCGGACTGCTTGGCAGAATCAAGATTCTCTGCGGAGGCGAGTTGCGTCCAGCTAAGGGCCGTCATGATGAGCATCAGGGAGAATCGGGATGTCTTAAGCACAGCTGGGGGCTCCTGGGGCGTGTGGGGTGCAGCTTGCGATCGCCTGTTGGCAAGTTGGGGCAGGAATGCGTTGGGGGTGGGCTAGGGCGGCGCACGCAGGGAGGCGGAGTGAGCCGAAAACGCACTCTACGTTCTATCGACCACAATTCACGAGCAACGTTTGTGATCTACCAGACAAACTCTGAAAAATACCGTTTGCAGACCACCACGCTCAGCGTCTTTGATTCCATGTGGGTGAGGCAAACTTTTCCGATTCGATCACCCGTGCCTGTGAGAGAATTTCTGCCGGCAGCGTCGCTGGGATCAGTCGCAGTTGGAGCGTTTTGGCAATCACCTGCTGCCATGAATCGGCGAGCGTTTCAGGAGAGAGTTCCAGCCATTGGTCAAGTCCCGGAAGTTCGGGGGCGGAGGTGGATTGTCGTAGCAGGACGCTGCCATGTTGCAGCAACGCTCCGCGCTGCTTGCGTTGAGCGCTGCCAGCGATCTTGTGCCCCTCCACCAGCACATCGGCCCATGTGCGGCGTTGGAAGCACAGGAAGGGCTGCTGCTGCTGTTGAGCGTGATCGTCTCCGGCGAATTGCGCTGCAACTCCGGACGCCTGCAGTAGGTCGATTAGCGTTCCGTGAAATGCGTCATACAACTCGGTGTTATGTCCCGCTTGGCCCTGAGGTACGGGCATGGAATAGCTGTAAGTCAGTTCTGCGTCATGCATGATCGCGCCACCCCCACTGGCACGGCGAACCCATGGCGAACGCAGGCTGGCAGCGTGCGTTTGACGATCTTGATGCGCTTGGAAATATCCCAGCGAGAGGGTTGGTTCTGACCACTGATAGAAACGCAGAGCATGCTGGCCATGCGAGGCACTCCATTGCATCAGCGCCTCGTCGACCGCCATGTTCCAACTGCCAGGCTGCGGTGGATCGACGAAAAGAAGAACGTCTTTCATTCCGAGTCAGTCCACTTCACGACCGGTTTACGTGCAGCGGTGACTTCGTCGGGTCGGCTGACGGTAGTGGAGTGGGGGCAGTCTTCCAGTAATTCTTTGGTTTCCTCTGTGATTCGGAAGAGCGCTTCGGCAAAGGCGTCCAGCGTTTCTTTGCTCTCCGTCTCCGTGGGTTCGATCATCAGGCACTCGTCGACCGTGATCGGGAAGTAAGCAGTCGGTGCATGGAAGCCAAAATCAAGCAGACGTTTGGCAATATCCATCGCGCTGATGCCCCGGGCTTTGAGTTCTGCCGCGCTGGCTACAAACTCATGCATGCAGCGATCACCGTGAGGTACGGGCAAGATGTGTTTGACGCGACTGAGCAGGTAGTTGGCGTTCAGCACCGCGTTCTCGGTAACTTCTCGCAGTCCGGTTGGGCCGTGACTCATGATGTAACTGTAGGCACGTACGAGCACTCCGACGTTACCGAAGAATGTTCGTACGCGGCCGATCGAAAGTGGCCGATCGTAGTTTCTTTTGAAACCGCTTTCACAGCGCTCAATGACGGGTGAAGGCAAGTACGGTTCGAGGCGTTCGGTCACGCAGATGGGGCCAGCGCCAGGTCCACCTCCACCGTGAGGTCCGCTGAAGGTCTTGTGGGGATTGAAGTGCATCATGTCCGCGCCAAAGTCTCCAGGTCGGGTGACTCCGAGGATGGCGTTCATGTTGGCGCCGTCGAGATAGATCAGGCCTCCGTGACGGTGTACCAGTTCGGCGATCTCAGCAACTTGGGGATCAAAAAGTCCCAGCGTATTGGGATTGGTAATCATGAAAACGGCGACTTGATCATCGAGCTTTGCGCGGAGGTCGTCCATGTCGACCAGGCCGTCCGCGTTGCTTCGAACCTTGATCGAATCGAAACCAGCCATGCGTGCGCTTGCCGGGTTCGTCCCGTGCGCGGAATCCGGCGCCAGCACCTTGGTTCGTTCCGGTTCGTCAATATCGCGATAGTAGGCGGCCGCGACCATCAGGGCCGTCAATTCGCCATGGGCGCCAGCCGCAGGTTGCAGCGAGACGGCAGGCAACCCTGAGATTTCCGCCAGCAGCTCTTGGAGGTGATACAGCAACTCCAACATCCCTTGGACAGAATCATCCGGTTGGAGCGGATGCACGTCGGCGAAGCCGGGCAGGTTGGCCAAACGCTCGTTGCGTTTGGGGTTGTATTTCATCGTGCACGAGCCGAGTGGATAAAAGTGCGTATCCACGGACATGTTGAGCGTTGATAGATTGGTGAAGTGCCGCACGATGTCTCCCTCTGCAACTTCAGGGAGCGGCAGTAACTCGTCAGCTCGGGACCATGCCGGGAGCAGGGCATCCACGGGTTGCTGGGGTACGTCACAGGCGGGAAGTTTGGCGGCGCGACGCCCGGGGCGAGAAAGTTCAAACAGGAGTTGGGTGGCTTGTCGATTGCGCATAAGTCGTTCTCGTCACATACGTGTGAGATGAAATTTTATGAGGTGGCGTAGTCCAGCTGGCTCGACGAATGGGACGTGGAGGCGTGAGAAGCCAGACGATCAATCTCGTCTTTGGTGCGTTTTTCAGTGACCGCGACGAGCAGGCAATCGTCATGGTTCGGGAACCACGTGCCCAATGGGATTCCGGCTTGAATTCCATCGGCACGACAAGCGGCCAGAGCTCCGGGCACATCGTTCACGAGGTCACGCACCGCAAATTCTTTGAAAAACGGCTGTTGGAATGCAGGCTCGAATCTGCCGGATTGCGTTAATTGCTCCAGAGCGTAATGTGACTTTTGGAGACACAGTTCAGCAACTTCCCGCATGCCTTGTTTGCCGAGCAGCGCCAAATAGATCGCTGCACGCAAGGCAAACAACCCCTGGTTCGTGCAGATGTTGCTGGTCGCCTTTTCGCGACGGATATGCTGCTCTCGTGTTTGCAGTGTCAGGACAAAGCAACGCTTTCCCCGTCGGTCGCGTGTCTCACCTGCGATTCTGCCGGGTAGACGACGCACGAATTTTTCCGAGCACGCCAGAATTCCCAGGTACGGTCCGCCAAATTGGAGCGGCGTTCCCAGTGACTGTCCTTCCGCGACAGCGATATCTGCGCCCAGGTCGCCCGGGCGTTTCAGGATGCCGAGGCTGATCGGGTCAAACGATTGGACGAGCAAGGCTCCGTGCGCGTGCGCGAGCTCAGCGGCGGCATGGATGTCTTCGAGGCACCCGAAGAAATTGGGATGTTGGAGCAGGACACAGGCCGTTTTGTCGTCAACCGCCGCTGCTAAAGCTTCCTGGTTGATGACTCCCATTGGGGCATCGACCACGACCAATTCCGTGCCGAGTGTGGCGAAATAGGTCTGCAGGATTTCGCGATACTGCGGATGGACGCTCGCCGACGTGACAACCTTGTTGCGTTTTGTCACGCTCATGGACATCAGAACCGCTTCGGCAACCGCGCTACCACCTTCGTAGACGCTGGCGTTGGAAACATCCATCCCGGTAAGCTGACAAACCATGGTCTGATATTCGAACATGGCTTGAAGATTGCCTTGGCTTACCTCGGGCTGATACGGCGTGTACGAGGTAAAGAATTCGCCGCGCGAGGCAATCGCGTCGACCACAGCGGGAACAAAGTGATCATAAGCTCCCGCGCCGAGGAAGCAGGCCGAGTTGGCTACATGCAGATTCTGGGACGCCAGGTCTGTCATGTGCGATGTCAGCTCGATTTCCGACAGCTCGTCTGGAATGTCCAGTGGGCGGTTCAGACGCAGGTCGGCTGGAACCGAAGCGAACAAATCTGCCAGCGATTCGATCCCAATCGCTTCCAGCATTTCTTGCGTATCTTCAGGCGTGTTGAATGAATAGACCATAAGAAACTTACCCCTCCTCCGATATCTGCTTTTGATATGCTGCGTGATCCAGCAAGTTTCCGAGCCCTCCCTCATCGGTGATCTTGATCTTGATGATCCACGCCTCGCCGTAAGGGTCTGCGTTGAGACGCTCGAGGTTGTCCGGTAGGGAAGCGTTGACTTCCGTCACTTCGCCGGCAACGGGACTGTACAACGGGCTGACGGCCTTGACGGACTCTACCTCGCCAAACTCATCCCCGGCAGCTACCGCCGTCCCGACCTCGGGCAGTTCCATATGGACGACATCATTGAGTTGTTCGACGGCGAAAGCGCTAATGCCTAGGGTTCCAATTTTTTCACTGCCAGCTTCACCGACGTGCAGCCACTCGTGTGTTTCTGCGTAGAGAAGTTCTTCTGGATTCACGTTTGGTTCCTTCTTCGTCTCAAGCGGATCGCGTGTAGAATGGCAAAGCGGTGACTCGTGCGGGAGCCTGCTTGCCACGAATGTCAATGGTCAGTTCGGTGTCGAGCGTCGCCGCGGCAGGCGAAACGTAGGCCATGGCTAGCGGCTTGCGGAAGGTTGGCGAAAACGTCCCGCTGGAGATCTCACCAACGGTCTGACCGTCAAGTAATACGGGGCAATGCTCACGCGCCGGGCGTTTGCCGGCGAGCTCAATGCCGACGCGCACGGGTTGTTGGCTGTCGTGTTGCAGCGATGCTACCGCATCGCGTCCCACAAAGTCGCGGTCTTTCAGGTTGACGGCGAACCCAAGTCCCGCCTGATATGGATTGATCTCTTCGCTTAACTCATGGCCGTACAAAGGCATGCCGGCTTCTAACCGCAAGGTGTCTCGAGCACCAAGTCCGACGGGTTGAATTCCCGCATCGCGACCGGCTAGGAGGATATTGTTCCATACCTGTTGGGCGTCTTCATTGCGGACAATCAGTTCGCACCCGTCTTCTCCGGTGTAGCCGGTCCGTGAGACGATACACGATTTGTTCATTTGCGAGGTCACGCACCCGTGGTAGTACTTCAGCGCAGACACATTGGCGTCGACCAAACGGTCGACAATCGCTACCGCTTGTGGACCCTGAACCGCAATCATGGCGGTGTCGACAGTGCGGTCCGTGATGGTCACCAGATCATCCTCTGTCCACTGAACCCCAATCCAGTGCATGATCTTGGCGCGATTGCTGGCATTCACGACCAGCAAGTAGTAGCGCTGGCCACTGGGGGTCTCCAGATGGTAAACCAGCACGTCATCCAGGATGCCACCCTGCTCGTTGGTAACCAGTGCATATCGGATCTGGCCCGGGCGCATGTCGGTGACCCGTCTCGTCACGATGCGATCAAGGAACTTTGCGGCGTGCGTTCCTTCGATGCGGATCCGCCCCATGTGGGAGATGTCAAACGTCCCCGCCGCTTCACGCGTGGCAGTGTGCTCGCTAATCACAGACGTGTATTGCACAGGCATCGACCAGCCGGCAAAGTCGACCATTCGAGCTCCTTGCTCGGTGTGCCATTGTGAGAGCGCAGTTTTCGCGAGTTCGGTCATGAACCGAATCCATGCAGAGGGGAGTGACAAGTAAAAGATCTGCCCTCATTCTAGCCAAACTGGGGGCACTGCCTAGTGGCGAAATGGAGTCCGCCGGACGCTGCCGCTCGCGGCCCGAGTGTCTCGCAAGAACCGTCCGATGAGGCGTTGGCGGAGGTTGCGAGCGGTACTTGAATCTGTCAAATTGTGACTTCCTCTGACCCTTCGTTTTCCCGTAATGGTAGTCCGACATGGCCGCAGCATTCCCCGAAATCCAAAAAATCCAGTACGAAGGCCCTGAATCAAAGAACCCACTGGCATATCGCTGGTACAACGAAGATGAAATCATCGAAGGTAAATCGATGAAAGAGCATCTTCGCTTTAGCGTGGTCTATTGGCACACCATGCGTGGTACAGGTAGCGACCCATTCGGTAGCAATACCATGGTCCGGCCTTGGGAAGACGGTACCGATTCGGTGGAGAATGCCAAGCGACGTGCCCGCGTCTCATTTGAGTTCATTGAAAAACTCGGCGCCCCGTATTACGCGTTCCACGATCGTGATGTTGCACCCGAAGGTGCCACCTTGGCTGAATCTAATGCAAACCTCGATGCGATTGTTGAGGTTCTGAAGGAAGAGCAGGAACGTACCGGTATCAAGTTGCTGTGGGGCACGGCAAACATGTTCTCGAACCCTCGATTCATGCACGGAGCTTCCACCAGCTGTAATGCAGATGCCTATGCGTTCGCCGCCGCGCAAGTCAAAAAAGCGATGGAAGTGACGAAAGAATTGGGCGGTGAGAATTACGTGTTCTGGGGTGGTCGTGAAGGGTATCAGTGCCTTTACAACACGGACATGCAGCGCGAATTGGACAACATGGGACGGTTCATGAATATGGCCGTCGACTATGCCAAAGAGATTGGCTTTGACGGAACGTTCTTGATTGAACCTAAGCCCAAGGAGCCAACCAAGCATCAGTACGATAGTGACGCTGCGGCGTGTATCAACTTCCTGCGGGCATACGGTTTGATGGACACGTTTAAATTGAACATCGAAACGAATCATGCCACGCTGGCCGGGCATACGATGATGCACGAATTGGATTACGCCGGGCATCAGGGCATGTTGGGATCGATTGACGCCAACACAGGTGATTTGATGCTGGGCTGGGATACCGACCAATTCCCAACCGATTTTTACCTCACAGCCCAGATCATGCTGATGTTGTTGAAGTACGGTGGGATTGCTCCCGGCGGTGTGAACTTTGATGCCAAGGTGCGTCGCGAAAGCTTTGAGCCGATTGACCTGTTCTATGCTCATGTCGGTGGCATGGATGCGTTCGCGCGGGGGCTGCGTATTGCAGCAGATATCCGTGCCGAGGGTGAGTTGCAGGCCTTTGTTGACTCACGCTACTCCAGCTGGACCACCGGTGTCGGAGCCGAAATCGAGTCCGGAAAGGCGACCTTTCAGTCGCTCGAAGCATACATGCTCGAGAAGGGTGAAGTGGATCCCAATCAAAGCGGTCGCCAAGAGATGGTCGAGAATCTGATCAATCGTTACCTGTGATTCCGGCCGGCAAATCTCGCACCGCGTTGCTTGAAACAGTTGGCCTAACAGGATCTCTGTTGCGCTGCCCAGGGTGCCAGTTGCTCGCGGAAGATTTTGGCGTTGTGGCGAATGTCCACGGGAAGTGATTTATGGAGAATCACTTCTTCGATGCCGGCTGTTGTGTCATGCGCCTTGAGTCGTGCGAGAATTTCGTCTCGCAGTTCTTGGTCTTCCGCTGGAGATTGGGGCCAGTGTTCTGGCCAAGGCTCGGCAATGATGATCGGATCCTGCGCGCCAACGGGTCCGACCCCGACCAGCGCTGAGCGATAGATTTTGGGATGTTCGTTGGCAATGGCCTCACACGGGATGGTGAAGAGCGTACCTTGTG
>MDSW01038863.1_pt1 | contig 11410 bp, 9 predicted proteins | sample 811171 | NCBI WGS metagenome assembly MDSW01 (sample SAMN05326641, study PRJNA326480) | marine metagenome | isolation source: seawater | place: Atlantic Ocean: North West | collected 2012
GACGCTTTTCTTCAATGGCTTCAAAAGGTAATTTGCGGGTATCTATTTTTTTAGTCATCCGCGCATTATATCAGAGATATTACTAAGCCGGGTTAATAGTAGACCGGAAGTACTAATATTAAACGTGGGATTTCCCCGTCATTTCAATTAGTTAGCTGCAATCTGCGGCAATATCATCGCTTTTTATCAAGTTCGAAGACCTTAACTGGACCGCAGGTATAGTTAACGCCGTTTTGATTAGCCAGAGAGGGAGACATTGTGGCTACACGGGCAAACAGCAGCCGGGAACGAATCCTGAGTACCGCCGAGGCCATCATTTTACAGAAGGGTTTTGCAGGTACGACTATTGAGGAAATCCTCGACAAATCTGCTATCACCAAGGGTGGCTTTTTTTACCATTTCAGCGGAAAAATGGAATTGGCCCGAGCCATTGTCGAGCGCTATATCGAGATGGACAATGCCGTATTTGACGAACTTTCAACTCAGGCAGACAAGCTCAGTGAAGACCCGCTGCAGCAGACACTTATATTTCTGAATTTGTTTACCGATATGGTGGGCGGATTGACCACCGTGCATCCCGGTTGCGTTGTGGCAGTGTTCACCTATGAAGCGCAGATGCTTGACGATGGTATTCAGGATTTAATGCGCGATGGCATGTTGGGTTGGCGGAAGATGATGGCTCAGCGTTTGGAAAAAATACAGGAAAAATACCCGCCCCGTTTAGACACCTCTACCGATGTTCTGGCGGACATGTTCAGTTCTTCATTGGAAGGCGGGATCATACTGGCGAGGCTGTTTGGTGATAATCAGGCGTTGATTAACCAAGTGCAGGCGTATCGTTCGCATTTGAGGTTGTTGTTTGAGCCAACGTAGTTGGTTTGCCTTGGGCACAGCAACCTTACCTAAGGTATATGTTTTAAGATGGACCTAGCTGGTTTTTCTACCAAACTTCTGTGAAGCGAACTCATAATATCGGCAGGCATCCTTTCAGAAGAAAAATTAATAAATACGCTTACGTTATTACTCCCACTTCAAGCTGCTTTACACCAGTCTTAGCGTCAGGCTACACAATTACTACACGGGTAGAATCCGATAATGCCCGGCTACCGAGAACACTTAATCAGAGGCTTCCCGCCAAACCAAATCCAACTCCCTGGCCGCCTTCACATCATCCAGCCGTCGCACGGGTTGGGTATAGGGCGCGCCTTTCACCAGGTCCGGGGTTTCTTCGGCTTCCTTCTGAATTTTGGTGAGGGCGGCAACGAACCCATCCAGCTCATCGGGGGTTTCGGTTTCCGTGGGTTCGATCAGCCAGCACTCGGGCACCAGCAACGGAAAGTAAGTGGTGGGCGCATGGTAGCCGTAGTCCAGCATGCGCTTGGCGAAATCCATGGCGGTAACGCCCAGTTCCTTGGCCTGTTGGCTGAGGGTGAGAATAAATTCGTGGGTGGCGCGGCGGTTGGGATAGGCGGGTTGGAAGCCGGCCTGCTCGGCGACTTTCATCATGTAATTGGCGTTGAGGGTGGAGTATTCGCCCACCCGGTTCATGCCTTCGCGGCCCAGGACGCTGGCGTAGAAAAACGCCCGCAATAGCACGCCGGCGTTGCCCATGTAGGTGGAGAGCCGGCCGATGGTGGCGGGGATATCCTGCTCCGTGAGCCAACGATAACGGTGTTCCCCGTCTACGGTTTCCCGGCCCACGATGGGGGTGGGCAGGTAGGGCAGCAGCCGCTCGCCCACACCCACCGGGCCCGCGCCCGGGCCACCGCCGCCGTGGGGGGTGGCGAAGGTTTTGTGCAGGTTCATGTGCAGCACGTCGAAGCCCATGTCGCCGGGGCGCACCTTGCCCAGAATGGCGTTGAGGTTGGCGCCGTCGTAGTACAGCAGGCCGCCGGCTTCGTGCACCACCTGGGCGATTTCCTTGATCTTCCGCTCGAACACACCGCAGGTGCTGGGGTTGGTCATCATCAGGCCGGCGGTATGGGGGCCGACGGCGGCTTTCAGGGCTTCCACGTCCACGTCGCCGTCTTTATCCACGGGGATTTCCCGCACTTTGTAGCCACACATCACGGCGGTGGCGGGGTTGGTGCCGTGGGCGGCTTCGGGAATCAGAATTTCCGCCCGCTCGTGATCCTGACGCGCTTCGTGATAGGCACGGATCATGGCCACCCCGGCGAATTCACCCTGGGCCCCGGCCATGGGAGTGAGGGACACCCCCTGCATGCCGGTGACGTCCTTCAGCACTTCCTGCAGATCATAGAGGCAGGCCAGATAGCCCTGGCTGTGTTGTTCCGGCGCCAGTGGATGGCGGTTTAAAAAGCCCGGCAGCATGGCGCCGCGATGGGCGCCCCGGGGATTATATTTCATGGTGCAACTGCCCAGAGGGTAGAACTGGGTGTCGATGCTGAAATTTTTTCGCGACAGGTTGGTGTAGTGTCGCACCACCTGCATCTCGCCCACTTCCGGCAGCCGGGGTTTGTTGTTGCGGCGCAGGTGCTGGGGAATACCGGTTTGCCACTCCCTCGGTTGGGGGGACTGGGAGATGGCGCGACGGCCGCTTTGGCTTTTTTCAAATATCAGCATTTTCGGTCACTCACTCAGAATTGGCACGATGTTCGGGGAGCCGGGGCGGGGCAGGGATTCACGACTCTCAGCGGCAGGGATGCCGCTGTGAAGCCCCCAGGGATGGGTTCACGGCGTGTCGTGAATCCCTGCCCCGCCCCGGCGCTCCCCCGCCCCCGCCTTAGTTCGCACGCACTTCAAAAATTAATTCAAACATTCCCGCAGGGCCGAGGCATAACGTTCCAGATCCGCGTCCAGCTTGGTCTCCGTGGCGCACACCAGAATCCGATCATCCATATCCGGGTAGTAAGCCCCCAGATTCACGCCTCCCTGGATGCCCTTCTCCGCCAGCCGGCTCAACACCTGGGCCGCCGGCTGTGGCATCCGGATCACGGCCTCGTGGAAATAAGCGGTGGCATAGACCTGCTCCACGCCATCAATGGCACACAGTTTTTCCATCAGCTGGCGGGTGTTGTGATGACTGGCCAGGGCCACCTGCTCCAGGCCGTCGGCCCCCAGCAGGCTCATGTAAACCGTGGCGGCGGTCATAGCCAGGCCCTGGTTGGTGCAGATGTTGGAGGTGGCTTTGGAGCGGCGAATGTGCTGCTCCCGGGCCTGCAGGGTCAGAGTGAAGCCGGGGCGGCCCTCCATATCCAGGGTGCGGCCGATGATGCGGCCGGGCATCTGGCGCACAAACTTCTGCTGGCAGGCGATAAAGCCCATGTAAGGGCCACCGGAGGACAGCGGTACCCCCAGGGGCTGGCCTTCACCCACGGCGATGTCCGCGCCGGCCTCACCCCACTCCCCCGGCGGCTTGAGCACCGCCAAAGACGTGGGATTTACCGCGGCGATCACCAGCATGCCGTTGGCGTGGGCCCAGTCGGTGAGCTGGTCCACTTCTTCCAGGGCGCCAAAGAAATTGGGGGACTGGATGATCAGGGCGGCATAGTCGTCACCGGCATGGGGCTCCAGAGCCTCCAGCGCAGTGATGCCCTGCTGCGGATCGAACGCCACTTCCTCCAGGGTCAGGCCCTGGTTGTCCACGATGTTGGTGGTGGCCTGACGGTATAAGGGGTTCACGCTGGACAGCACCAACACCTTTTTCGATTTCGATTTGCGGTTGGCCCGTACCGCCATCAGCACCGCTTCCGCCAGCCCGGAACCGCCGTCATAGAGGGAGGCATTGGACACATCCAGCCCGGTGAGGTTGGCGATCATGGTCTGGTATTCGTAGATCACCTGCAGGGTGCCCTGGCTGGCCTCCGCCTGATAAGGCGTGTAGGCGGTGAGAAACTCCCCCCGACTGGCGATCTCCCACACCACCGCCGGAATGTGATGCTCATAGGCGCCGGCGCCGATAAAGCACAGGTTGCCGCTGTCGCGCTGGGCCCGGTCGCTCATGATGCGCAGGGTTTCCATTTCGGTTTTCCCGGGTGGCACGTTCTGCAGCGGCTGGGCGATGATATCCCGGGGGATTTCATCGAACAGGTCGTCGATGCTGGCGACGCCGATGGCGTCGAGCATGCGCTTCACATCGTCTTCAGTGTGGGGAATATAAGGCATGGGCGCGCTTACTCGTCTTCAATCTGGGCCTGGTATTCGTCGGCGGTGAGAGTGTTGTTGAGATCGGACTCGTCGCTCACTTCCACTTTGAACATCCAGCCTGCGCCGTAGGGGTCGGAGTTCACGGTTTCCGGGGCATCCTCCAGCAGTTCGTTCACTTCGATCACTTCCCCGGACACCGGGGAATAGATATCGGACGCGGCCTTGACCGACTCCACCACTCCGGCTTCGTCACCGGCGCTTAAGGTGGTGCCCACTTCCGGGGTTTCCACGTACACCAGATCCCCCATGGCTTCCTGGGCATGGGCGGTGATGCCCACCGTGGCCACACCGTCTTCCACCCGCACCCATTCGTGGGAGGACAGATAACGCAATTCGGTTGGTATCTCGCTCATGATGCTTCCTCAAGCTGCTGAAAAATTGGCAGAATAAAATTTGTCTAAACCGGCGCAGTGAAAAAAGCGCTTTAAAGCACTGCTTTGCCGTGACGCACAAAGGGTGGCCGCACCACCTTCACCGGGTGTTGCTTGCCCCGGATTTCCACGCTGGCGGTGTCCCCGGTGGCCGCCGGAACCCGGGCCAAAGCAATAGAGTAACCCAAGGTGGGGGAAAATGTACCACTGGTGATTTCCCCTTCCCCAATATTGTCCACAATGACTTTTTGATGGGCCCGCATCACACCGCGGGACTCCAGCACCAGGCCCACCTGTTTCTGTCCCAGCCCTTCGGCCTTCTGGTGTTCCAGGGCCTGGCGACCGATAAAGTTGCGGGTGGCCGGATCCCAGGCCAGGGTCCAGCCCATGCCGGCGGCCAGGGGCGAAATGGTTTCATCCATGTCGGAACCGTACAGGTTCATGCCCGCCTCCAGCCGCAGGGTGTCGCGGGCGCCCAGGCCACAGGGGGCCACGCCGGCGTCCAGCAGCTGCCGCCACAGGGCGGGGGCCTGGTCGGCGGGCACCATGATTTCCAGGCCGTCCTCGCCGGTGTAACCGGTGCGGGCGGCGAACCAGTCGTAGGCCTCGGCCCCCTGAAACGGTTTCAGGCTCTCGATCACCGCGGCCCGCTGCTGGCCGCCCACGGCGCAGGTTTTGGCGATGGCATTGGGGCCCTGCACCGCCAGCATGGCGTAGTCCGGGCGTTCTTTTACCTGCACCTCGTAGCCGTTGGTCTGCTCCTGCATCCAGGCCAGGTCCTTGTCCCGGGTGGCGCAATTCACCACCGCGCGGTAATCGTCCCCCGGCAGGTTATACACAATCAGGTCGTCGATAACCCCACCCTGGGGGTTGAGCATGGCGGTATAGAGGGCCTTGCCCGGAGTCTTCAGCTTGGCCACATCATTGGCCAACAGAAAACGCAGGTAATCCCGGGCCCCCGGGCCGGTAATATCCACCACGGTCATATGGGAGACGTCAAACATGCCGGCGTCCTGGCGCACGGCGTGATGCTCTTCCATCTGTGAGCCGTAATGGATTGGCATCTCCCAACCACTGAAATCCACCATTTTGGCGCCGGCCTCAAGGTGGCTGTCAAACAGAACTGTGCGCTTGAGCATGGGGTTCTCCAGTGTTTGGACGATTGTACCAGACGATTCGTCCTGGGCTCGGGAAACGCTCCCGCACGATGCCGGGGGCACAGTACCGGGATTGGAAAGCGGGAATTTCGGCGTGCAATTGTACTCAGGACTGAACGCAGTGACCAGTACCGCGCCCGCCGCTGGCCACAGGGCCATTGCACCGCCCGCCGGACTGGGGCAAAGTCATGCAAAAACCATAACAATATGTTGCTGCGCTGTCTGCTGATCATGGGCCTTGTGGCCACCAGTGTCTCCACGTTGGCGGGGGATGCCGCCGCCACCCGCTGGCCCATCGTGCTGTCTCATCACTGGTCGGAATCCGCCGCCAAAGCCTTTGCCGGCACTGAATGGGGCCCCGATGGTTATACCCCCATGGGGGTGAAACAGGCGCTGGAAGCCGAAGGCGCCGTGGTTTATCAGCCGGACAAGGTGCCTTTTGGCGCCAATGAGGTGCGGGGCCGCCTACTTTATAAAAAATGTGCCGGCCGCACCCTGACCGACATGCTCTGCGAGGGGGAGAACCCCCAGGTGATCGACGGCGTGCTGCCGGCCATGGAGGGTTACTGCAGCGATCCCAATCAGGGCCTGGCGCAATTCCCCAGCGCAGCGCAGTGTCTGCGGGAAGTGAAGATCAACATTATCTGCCACTCCCAGGGCTGCCCGGATTCCCGTTACATGATTGCCGCCATCCAAAACGAACTCAGCGGCAAGCCCATGCATCAGCATGTGGCCAGCTGGACCTCGGTGGCGGGCATCAATAAGGGCACCCCCCTGGCGGATCTGTGGCTGGGGCTGGTGCCGAGATGCTCCTGGCCGGACTACAAACCGGGTTTGCTGGAGGCCTCTCTGGCCATCGATGGCTTTTTTGAGACCGGTTACTGGCTGGAAGGGGGCCACGAGTCCGTGGTGGCCCTGTCCCGCAAGTATATGACCCAGACCATGGACATCTGGTGCAATCCCCGGCGCGAGGAGTGCCCCCCCAGCTTTAACCAGGCCTACCCCAATCACCCGGATATTTACTATCAGAGCTACAGCAGTTATCTGAGTTGGATTCATTCCTGCTACGCCGACAAGCATCTGCAGGGCTGGTTCCTGGCAGGCTTGCTGGAAGGTCGCAACGATGGCTGGGTGTCCCTGGATTCCCAGCGCTTCCTCACCGCCGGCGACCAGCCCGACGCACCCCCCACCTATGTGGTGGACCGGGGCATCGTGCGCGGCACGTCCAACTGGTTCTGGCTGCCCCATCCGGGGATTTCCCACATGGGTTTTACCAACGACAAAGTGCCGGGACTGGGTGAGCGGGACTGCCTGGGCTTTGCCTACGACCCGGATGTGTTCCACTGGGACCGGGAAGCGTTTTATCTGGATGTGGTGAAAGATCTGAAAGCCATGGGCTATTGATCGCCGCCTGAGAGGGCGTGTGTCAGTGGGCGGAGCGCTTGACCATAATAATCACCGGCGCCATGCCCACCACCACAATGGACAGCCCCGGCAGTGCCGCCTGCTCCCACAGGCCCTCGGAGGTGAGCTCATAAATGCGCACCGCCAGGGTGTCCCAGCCGAAGGGGCGCATCAGCAGGGTGGCGGGCATTTCCTTCATCACGTCCACAAATGCCAGCAGCGCGGCGGTGAGCAGGCCGGGGGCCAGCATGGGCAGGTAAATCCGGCGCGCGATCTCCGGGGGACGCGCCCCCAGGGTGGCGGCAGCTTCGGGAATACAGGGTTTGATCCGGTCCAGACTGGTTTCCACCGGGCCAAAGGCCGCCGCCAGAAAGCGAGTGGTATAGGCCAGCAGCAAGGCCAGCACGCCCCCCACGAAAATGGGCTGCACCTCCCACCCCAGGGCGGCCTGAATCCGCGCCGCCCAGGCATCCAGCCAGTTAAAGCTAAGCATGATACCCACCGCCAGTACCGAGCCCGGCAGGGCGTAACCCACCGTGGCCAGACGCACCACACTGCCCGCCAGCCGGGTCTGATAGGAGCGTCGGTACAGGGCCAGCAGAAACGCCGCCGTCACGGTGATGACCGCCGCAATGGCCCCCAGACTGAGGGTATGGGCCACCAGATCCAGATAGCGGCCGTCCCATTGCCGCCAGGCGCCGTCAAACAGCCAGATCAGCAGCTGCCCCACCGGCACCAGAAAGGCCACCGCCAACACCAGGGCGCACCACAGGCTGACCAGCCAGGCCCGGGGCCCGGTGAGGACAATGCGACTGCTGCTGCGCCGGCGGCGGCCGGTCTGAAAATAGCGGGCCGAACCCCGGCCCCGCCGCTCCAGATACAGGCCCGACAGCACAAACAGCAATAACAAAGAAGCCAGCTGGGCCGCGGTCTGCAGATCAAAAAAACCGTACCAGGCTTTATAGATGGCGGTGGTGAAGGTGTCGTAGTTGAACACCGCCACCGCGCCGAAATCCGCCAGGGTTTCCATCAATGCCAGGGCGGTACCCGCCACAATGGCCGGCCGCGCCATGGGCAGGGCCACCTGCAGAAACCCCGCCAGCGGCCCCCGACCCAGCACCCGGGCCGCCTCCAGGGGCTCGCGACCCTGGGCCAGAAAAGCGCTGCGGGCAAGCATATACACATAGGGATAAAGCACCAGGGACATCACCAGCACCACCGCCGTGGTGCCGCGAAAGCTGAACGCCACCTGGGGACCAAACCAGCCCCGCAGGGTGGTCTGCACCGGGCCGGCGTAATCCAGCAGCCCCACCATCACGAACGCCATCACATAGGCCGGCACCGCCAGGGGCAGCATCAGGGCCACATCGAATACCCGCCGGCCGGGAAACTCACAGGTGGCGGTGAACCAGGCCAGGGGCACCCCCAGCAACAGCACCAGGGTGGCCACCCCCGCCACCAGCACCAGGGTATTGCCGATCAGCCGGGTCAATTGGGTCTGGGCCAGATGCACCCAGATATCCGCATGCACATCCCCCCAGCTGAGGGCGATCACCAGCAGCGGCGCACCCACCATCAGCGCCAGCACCAGGGCGGCCCCCTGCAACCAGCCGGGCCGCCGCCAGCGCGACGGCCAGCGGAACCCGGAGACGGAAGAACTGACGGTAGTGGTCAAGGCCGGCGCTTAATCAACGGTAACCGGCGCGATCCATCAGCTTGATGGCTTCAACCTGACGCTTGCCGGCCACGGCCACGTTGAGATCATCGGCTTTGAATTCACCCCAGGTTTTCACCAGGGGATCCACCGCCACCTCGGGATTCACCGGGTATTCCATATTAAGGCCGGCGAACATGGCCTGCGCCTCACCCTCGGACAACCACTCCAGCAGCTGCAGGGCCAGCTTCGGGTGCTTGGCATGGGCGGTCACCCCGGCACCGGAAATATTCACGTGAACCCCGCTGGTTTGCTGATTGGGCCAGAACAAGGCCAGGGGAATATGGGGGTTGTCCTTCTGCAGGCGGCCGAAGTAATAGGTATTCACGATGCCCACATCGCACTGGCCGGCCACAATGGCTTCCATCAGGGAAGTGTCATTGGGGAACACGTCGGTGGCCAGGTTATCCACCCAGCCTTCGACGATCTGTTGCGTCCGCTCAGCGCCATGACGCTCGATCAGGGTGGCCACCAGGGATTGGTTATAGACTTTCTTGGAGGTGCGCAGACAAAGCCGGCCTTCCCAGTCCCCGGTGGACAGATTCTCATAGGTGGAGAGGGTTTCTGGCTTTACCCGCTCGGTGGAATAGACAATGGTGCGGGCCCGCACCGAGAGGCCGAACCAGCGGTTCTCGGGGTCCTGAAACTGAGCCGGTACATTGTCCTCCAGCACCTGCGATTCCACCGGCTGCAACAGGCCCTGCTTGGCTGCCTGCCAGAGATTACCCGCATCCACTGTGATCAACAGATCCGCCGGGGTGCGCTCGCCTTCCGCCTCCAGGCGGGCCAGCAGCGGGCCGTCGCTGTCGGTAATATAGGACAGTTCAATGCCGGTTTCCTCGGTAAAGCGGTCGAACAAGGGTTTCACCAGGTGTTCCTTGCGGGAGGAGTACACCACAATCTCGCCATTGGCGGTTGCCGGCTTGGCGTCCGCCGCCGGGGCGGTGGCTTCACCCTTGGAGCCTTCCGGAGCCGGCGACTCCTGCTCACTGCACCCGGTGATCCAGACCGCCAGGGCCAGGGACATCAAACCAATGCTTGCACGCTTCAACATGAACTCACCTCTTATTGCTGGAGAATGGGCGTATTGCTGGATCATAGACGCCTCTCCCGCCAGATGATAATTGGGTGCAATTGCAAATAAAACCGTTTTAGGCAGAAATTTTCGTCAAAACCGCCGCAATACTGATCCGGGTCAATGGGGCAGGAACAGGTTGAAACACACCCCCTCCTCCTGGTCCGTGCCCACTTTGATGCAGCCCCCATGGCGCTTGACGTGCTCATGGGCCAGGGGCAGCGCCAGCCCCGACAGCCCCAGATCACGGCCGGCCTGACTGTGCAGATGATTGAAACGGTCAAACAGGCGCGCCTTTTGCTCGTCATTGAGTTCACCGGCGTAGCACACCTGAAACAGGGCACCCTGGGGCAACCGCCCCAGCCGCAGCCAGACCTTGTCCCCCCGGGTGAACATCAGCCCATGGCGGGTGAGACTGGCGACCGCCTGCTGAATCTGCTGGCTGTCCACTCTGGCCACCACGCTGTCATCCGTCTCCACCACCAGTTCCAGGCCGTGGGCCCGGGCCTGGGGCGCCAGCTCATGGGCGATGCGGGCCAGTAAGTCCGTCAGATCCACCGCTTGACCGAACTCGCCGGTGGCCGGCCGCTCGTCCAACCGGGCCAGGGCCAGCAAATCGTTCACCAGGGTCAGCATCGACTGCCCCTGATCCACCACCCGCTGCAGAGCCTCCTCCTGGCGGGGGGACAGCTGGTCGAGAGTGCGCTGCAGATACGCGGAAAAGCCCATAATGGCATTGAGGGGAGTTTTCAGTTCGTGACTCATGTTGGCGAGAAAGCGATTCTTCGAGGCCAGGGCCAGCGACAGCTCATGTTCGGCGGTTTGCGCCCGCTGCACCTGGCGCGAAAGCTGTTCGTTGTGCTGCGCCAGCACCCGCTCGGACTGACCGATCTGTGACAGATAATTGTTCAGCAGAATCAGCAAGGCGCAGGTGATTCCCAGGGCCTGCAACAATTCCTGGGAGGCGCGGTGCTCCGGAGGCGTCAGATCCGGAAACGGAAAACCGTGCTGCTGCGCCCAATAGCAGCCACAAATGGACACCAATACCAGTACCCCCCAACCCAGGGCGCTGCTAAGCCCCCGCAACAGCCCCGCCAGCAAGGGCACCAGTAACCACCAGGACACCACCGCGTCACCAATACCGCCACTGCTGAAAATGGCGCCGGCCACGTACAATGCCAGCGTCACCAGTTGGGTACTGATGGGAAAGGATTTGGCAAGGCAGAGTCTGAACAGAGATGAGAGCGCCAGGATGATGGCCGCCGGCACCGTGATCATGCGCACGCCGATCTGCCACTCGTAGGCTCGGAACAGAAATGGCAAACCCAGCAGCACCAGCAAAAACGCGGTGCCGCTCACGGTCCGCACACGACGCAGTAACACCGGATCGGTCCGATGCGGGTCCCAGCCGCAGTTCAACAACTGATTCAGAATCCGTTCCACCGGCAACCCCTGCAGTTCGATACCTGATTGTCAGTATACAACCTGCCGGCGCCGGTGCCTTTGACGGCCAGCAGTTTTA
>MDSW01057044.1_pt1 | contig 11410 bp, 7 predicted proteins | sample 811171 | NCBI WGS metagenome assembly MDSW01 (sample SAMN05326641, study PRJNA326480) | marine metagenome | isolation source: seawater | place: Atlantic Ocean: North West | collected 2012
CGAGCTCAGGAGACGGCAAATGTTTCGTAACGCCGAGTCTGTTTTGCAAACGACGGATCTGTGCGACGTGACAGCCTGATTGAGCGCCCCAGGTGTATAAAACTCGCTGGAATGATAGATTGCGCTGTCTAGTCGATGTTCGCTTTAACGCTCCGGCCTCAACCGCGGCGCGCGCCTCTCTGACTGTCCTCGCGCGGCGCGGCAGTTAAGAGGATGATTTCATCAGTAGTTCATCCTTTTAAAACGTACTACGCTATGACTATTTGCTCATACGTCGTCCTTTCGTCATCCTCTCTAAAAGCTCATATCCTTTCGCTGATAGCCACTAGCTACGAGTAGCTACACCTAAATATCCGAACTGTTACACGTGTACTGTACATGTACACGTAGCCCTATCTTCGTAGGCCATGCCCTGCGGATATCATAGAAGTCTATGAACAATGAATATCTTCAAGTGCTGGAAACGAGACCTGTGGCTTCGATAAAGCTTCTCTCTGATATTCCAGCGCCGAGATGATATGTTCATAGCCGAATTTCGCCTGGTAGTCACGAACAGTGCCAACGCCGGCTGCGGGCGTATCGTCCTGACCCCGCGCGCACTTCAGGTTTTTGACGTGCAGCTGGGAGACACTGTAGCCGTGGACGTTAGAGAGGGCATTAGCGACGGCGTCTGTAGCAAGGACTGCGCTTGCAAATGGACATTTTTGGTGCGCATTCTGCATTGTCTTCTCATGAAATTCAAATTCATATTGCTTTATACGACTACCGTGAATCGTGTGAATCAAAATTCTTGGCAGAGGATTTTCTTTCCACCAGAGTTCACCCCCCTTTTGTTCCCCATGTAACACCTTCGAGACTAGGCGACTGTAGCCCCTACCCCGGCTCAGCCAGATATGCTGCACGATGTGTCAGATCATTCAGCGACAGATATCATGTTGCTCGACGCCAAAGTACTGTTAACTTGTGCAGGAGACTTGACACTGTTTGAAAAACATGTCAGGCTCAAGTCTACTCTCACTGGAAGTCTTCGCTCCCTCCCTCACACCTTGGTTACGTGCGAGCACCTGATATTATGTGCTCCATCTTTCTCAAAACAGAGAGGAGGATCGTTGCCCTTACGTCGAATTCTGCAAGGCCTCGTGATCACTGCTGACGCGACTATACACATTGCAGGGTCTATCTCCAGAGGCGAATTTAAGGTGTTATCTGCCAGACCAAGAGTCCGCATTCACGAGTCGTCGCTGACTGCCACACTGTATTGGCTTATTGCTCCAAATACACAAATCAAGCTAGTCGAAGTCCCAAGCTCCGGGCCAGCGGTTTCTAGAAACGTTCCTGACGATCGCAATTTAGCTCTTTCTCTTGTTGAGGATATAAAAGTTACACTACATGAATCGATTGTATGGCCAGTTCTTCACGCAAAGGACGCTACCAGCCTCGGAGTCAAGTTTCCTCGAGGAATTTTGCTGCACGGACCACCTGGTGTCGGTAAGTCATCTACTGTCCAGGCTGTGGCAGCCAAAGCGGGAGTCGCTGTGTATGCGCTCAGTGCTAGTGACATATTCGGGCCTTATGCTGGTGACTCAGAGGCCCGTTTACGATCAGCATTTATGGCTGTTAAGAGAGGCACGGCTGAAGGCAACTTTACATTGCTAATGCTGGATGAAATCGATGCGATATGTCCTTCACGTAGTAATCCTATAGACGGAGGGTTACATAGCTCACGTGTTGTTGCGCAACTCCTTACCCTCCTAGATGGTGCTTTAGACAAGGGAGAAACCGACGTGCAGCCCTCAGAAGGTGGGTCTGAACTTAAGCTCTCGAAATGTGTATTTAATCGGCAGATGCAGCGAACTCTGCGCCCTGTTGTTGTCGCGACAACAAATCGTCCAAATACTCTTGACGCCGCATTGCGACGCCCTGGTCGCTTTGATATTGAAGTCGAGCTCGCACTACCAACTGAACAAGAACGCTTGAAGATTCTGCAGCTACACTCGCAGCTCATGTTTCTAGGTTCTGGTGCAGACCTCAATAAAGTGGCAGTTTTGGCGAAGGGATACTCAGGCGCAGACCTTGCGTGCCTCTGTAGAGAGGCAACCATGTCCGCTTTCAGACGCTCAGCTGAAATCAGACCTAAGCATTCAGTTGTCACCCCTGTTGAGGGTCATGATTTTACTGCTGCGCTCGATAGGATTCAAGCCTCAGTTATGCGCAACACAGTGACCGAGCTACCCCGGACCTCATGGAACGCTATTGGTGGATTGGACATTATCAAAGAACGCTTAAATAGAGCTGTGGTCTGGCCTCTCAAATACTCACATGCGTTTGTGCGCCTTGGTCTTTCTCCTCATCGTGGCATCTTGCTACATGGACCCTCTGGCTGTGCGAAGACAACTTTGGCACGTGCCATTGCAACAACATCTGGTGCCACAGTGGTGGCACTCACCGCTGCTGACATTTTTGATAAGTACGTTGGCATAGGTGAAAAAGTGATTCGTGATGCATTTGATCGTGCACGCCGTACCGCTCCTGCTATTCTCATTTTGGATGAAGTCGACGGTATGATAGGTTCTCGTAGTACTGATGGTGCTGATACTCTTGCTGCACGGGTTCTCGCGGTGCTGCTGACGGAGATGGATGGTCTAGAAGCAGCTGGAAAAAATGTGGTTATCGTAGCAACCACGAATCGACCTAGTGTCCTTGATACTGCGTTGCTGCGACCTGGCCGGTTCGATTTAGTTTTGTACACGCCTCCACTCGATGTCCATGGACGACAACACACGCTCATGGTTCACGCGAATGGAGTGCCTCTTGCTTCAGACGTTGATTTTAATGTCATTGCTGCGCGTGCTGCACGTTTCACAGGGGCTGAACTGCAGGGACTGGTGCGAGAGGCAACTCTTTCAGCTTTGAGAGAAGACATGAAGTCCCTGAAGGTGGGGCAAAGACACTTCATGACTGCCCTTGCAGAGGTGAAGGCATCGATCAGTGAGACAGACTTGGTAAAGTGGGAATCATTTGAATCTGGCCGAGCTGCTTACAAGCAGCAGCCAGTAACTGTGACTCCACCGACACAGTCCCGTTGTTAAAAGGAAATATGCAGGCACGAGTGTCGAAATACTTTTACCTTCGGTGAAAGTTGAAAGACTTAGGAGCTATTGAATTTTCTCGAAGAGTCTATTCTGGGAATAACTGAGCTGCAATGCCAACATCTGTGGCTAAAATCGAACAAAATCTCTCTGCTGTTGCTGGAAGCTGACCTCTTATCTCACTGTGATCATCAGAAACAAACACGGTTGGCAAGGGTGCGTCTGGTGTGATACCTACTTTGTTAATGTCCTTTCCAGCAGGGGTCTGGTACCGTGCCACTGTCACAGATATTGCTGATCCATCACTGAGAGGGACAACAGTCTGAATTAGTCCCTTACCAAAAGTTGTCTCTCCTAGGATCCGTGCACGATTGTTATCCCTGAGAGACCCCGCAAGAACTTCCGATGCGGAGGCCGTGCCCCTGTCAACTAGCAAGGTGAGGGGTACGTTCGGGGCGATTGCAGTGTTATCAGCCTCAAATACATCTCGTACTCCACCACTATCAGCAATGTAAACAATCACTCCATCGTTCATGAACAGTTTTGCAATATCGAGCGCAGCAGGGAATAGTCCGCCAGAGTTAGAACGGAGGTCTAATACAAAGGCATCAGCACCACCTTGGACCCCTTGCAATACGGCCTCTTTCAACTTAGTACCTGCAAGTTGGTTGAAAGTAGTCAATTTTATGTAACTCACTGCCTTCCCGGTCGCTTCTGTCGGCATGCAAAGCATCGACTGTACAGGCACGAGCGGGTAAGTCTGACGCAGCAAGACCACTTTTCTCTCAACAGTATGTCCGGAGCCCAGCTCACCTTCCCTTGCAAGTGCTAGCTCCACTTCAGAATTTACAGGGCCCTGTAAGCGGTTCGCTACCTCATACACAGTCAGTCCCTGAGTGGACTCTCCGTCAATTGCACTGATGATGTCCGCAGGTTTGATCTCGGCCTTGTCTGCAGGACTTTCAGGGGCGGGTGCAACAACAACTATCTGCTTGCCGTCACTGCCACCATATGCCAACTCAACGCCGATCCCAGTAATATTAGCTGACAAAGTTGTTTCGAGCAGTGTAGCATATTTCTCCGGTTCCAAAAAACGAGTGAAAGGGTCTTCAAGTTTCAAGAGCATGTTGCGAATCGCCGCGTACGTCTCGTCTTTGCTATCCATGGGGACTTTTTTGATAGTGTCTTCGCGGTATTTGAACCACGTGATGCCGTTAAAGGTTTTATCTACGTAGGCCTTGTCCACTGCTCGCCAAGCTTCAAGAAATAGGAGGTTGTTGGACGTGATAGCTGTAGCCTTGGGAGGGTGAAAGGGGTTTCCGAACGACGACATGGCAACAGCAGCAGCCGCAGCCAATGCAGTGAAATCGCGGCGCATGCTAAAATTTGTCGTCGACGAATTACCCTTGTCGTTTTCGGTTTCGTCACAGCAAAATTCGCTTGAATGTTCGCAGTTGACCCCTCCACGACAAATGTTGTGCATAGAAACTCTTGTAGAGCACGCCAGGCGCTGGGACCAAGTGGCCGAGCTGCTAACATGGCAGCTGGATCGAGGCGGAATCAAGAGTGAATTATAAACCCAGTGTATCATCTCCGTCTTCAGAGAACAAGGAGTGGTCAGGCGCACGGAAGAAGGTATTATACGCAGAGTCCCACCGGAAAACCATGGAGTTTCCTTCGGCACACTGTATGAAACAACGTTACTGTACACGTACACGTAGTTGTACGAAAGTACTTTCGTACGAAAATATTCGAAAGTATTCTATACTTTCGTACGAAAGTACGAAGGTACGAAAGTACCTTCGAAGGTACTTTCGAAAGTTTCGTACTTTCGAAAGTACAACGTTACACGTACACGTACGTGTACACGTAGGGCTACACGTACAGTGCAACGCGCGTATGAACGTTTGTTAACTTATTACGAATTCTCGCGTACGAATTTTATCTACGTTGTACTTCAATGACGTGGCACTTGGAATAGTGCGCAGTGAAAGGTTTGTACAGTACACAATGCCCTACATGTACGTTGTAGTCCGTCTACTAGTATGAACTTTAGCTGAACTTTCGCCAAAACGACATTCACGTGAGATCTACCGCGCTCCTCCGAAATAGCGACAACTTAGATGTCTCATCAGTGCGTGAGATGAAGTGGTGCGACGCGTTTTTATGTGTAGTCGTGCATGGCTACTGTACGTGTACACGTATGTACACGTACGCGCCCTACGGAAGTCCGTCATTTCACGATAAATGTCTACTACCTACAGTATCATAGATAACTACATATCTAACGTCAGTTGTACCGAAGGTAATACAGTAGTTGTAGATACAGTTTCTATGATACTTTATTTCGTACCAAGTATGATAAGGTACCTTCGTTCGTACGAAAGTACGCTCCGCGTTTTACACGTACACTAGGCCTAGCAGTTTTCTTCGATTATTTTTTGAAACAAGTAGCTTAAGATCCGGACTCCGTCTGTCGTGAGCAATATTAAGAAATATCGATCCCCATTACTTGCCTACTTGATCACAAGATTCGTCTCACGACTGGTCTTTGACCATCCGTCTTCAAGATAAGCAGCCGACCACCATGGTCAACTATGTCAAGAAAGCTGAAGAAATTACTCGCGCATTCCTCTTATTCCTCAACTCGTATAGCTCTAAGAGCGAGGGTAATTCGTTGAATCTTGGAAAAATGCATTCTCTAGACTACGTGGAACAACTGGAAATGATGTTCGCTCGGAATGGAACAACTTTATATATAGATTTTCAGCACGTGGTCGAGTGAGTGCGAGCGTATCTTTCTGTGCACACAAAACATTTTGAACTGTATGAACCGTGATCTCCAGTTGCCCTATTCCTTGACAATTTTTTTCTTCCAGGTTTGATAATACTCTTGCACATGATGTCATAGAAACCAACTTCAGCGAATATCAAGATCTCTTTCGCAGCTCAGTGCAGCACTTTGTCAGTGAGCACCGCCCTGATATGTTGCGGTGGGAAGAGGGGCTGGACAAAGAGTTCTGGGTTGCATTCTTCCACCTGCCTCGTATCAGCCGTCTACGTGATCTTAAGGCGGAGAACATCGGACAACTTACCTCATTCAGCGGTACTATCACGAGAACATCCGATGTGCGACCTGAATTACTTATTGGCAGCTTCAAGTGTACTGATTGTGGCACTGAGTGTTCTGATGTCGAGCAGCAGTGTCACTATACCACTCCTTCCATTTGTGTCAACTCAACTTGCACCAATCGTTTAAAATGGACGCTTTCGCGCGAAGGCTGCAAATTTATTGACTGGCAGCGGGTTCGGGTTCAGGAAAATTCAGATGAAGTACCAGCAGGATCCCTTCCACGAACGATGGAGGTTATTCTTCGCCATGAGGCTGTTGAACAAGGACGAGCAGGTGACAAGGCAGTCTTCACTGGCTCTTTGATGGTGATACCCGAAGGTGCACCGATGAATATGGCAGGTGACCGCACAGAGCTTGGTAATGGTCAAGGAAAACGTGTGCAAAGTGAGGGTGTGAGTGGACTGCGTAATATGGGTGTCAGAGAACTTTACTATCGAATGGTGTTCATCGCACACTCTGTCGTGAACATCACCGACCCTTCCGCAGGTGCAGCGGTGAGTTTATCCGGGCATCGTGCTCTACCTTCGAACGAGCAAGGGCATGTAAGAGTATCTAATGGTCCTGATGATGTCGAAGTCCATAAAAGTTTTACGACAGTAGAACGCCATGACATAGAGTCTATGGCTCGTGACCCAGCTATCTATGACAAATTTGTTAGATCTATTGCGCCTACAGTCCATGGGCATACTGATATCAAGCGAGCGGTCGCTCTTATGCTTTTCGGTGGGGTAATCAAAGAAACAGATGACGGAATCAATCTTCGTGGCGACATTAATGTTCTCATTGTCGGGGACCCATCTTGTGCAAAGTCTCAGTTCTTGAAATATGTCTCTACTTTTTTACCAAGAGCTGTGTACACCTCAGGCAAATCCTCTTCTGCTGCTGGACTAACGGCAACGGTTGCGAAAGATGTTGAGAGCGGAGAGTATTGCATCGAGGCGGGTGCATTAATGCTAGCAGATAATGGCATCTGCTGCATCGACGAGTTTGATAAGATGGATCTGAAAGACCAGGTGGCTATTCACGAGGCGATGGAGCAGCAGACCATATCTTTGGCAAAAGCCGGCATCCAGGCTACTTTAAATGCTCGCACTTCTATTCTGGCTGCTGCCAACCCAAATGGCGGACGTTATGATAGGAGCAAGAAACTTCGACATAATATCAGCCTCCCCCCCGCCATTTTGTCCCGCTTTGATCTTGTGCATGTTATGATCGACGAACCTGACGAATATGCTGACTACAGTCTTGCTCGGCACATTGTTGCGCTGCATCAGCAACGGGACCAGGTCACCGGAGCTGAATACAGTTTACATCAGTTGCAACGCTACATACGATATGCAAGAACGATTCGACCGAGGCTAAGTGGAGAGGCACAAAAAGCAGTTGTGGAAGCATATATCAACCTTCGACGTGGAGACAGCCAGTCGAGCTCGCAGACTGCCTATCGTATTACGGTTCGTCAGCTTGAGGCGATTATTCGATTATCTGAAGCGTTAGCACGTCTTCACTGCCATCAGGATATTCTTGCAACTCACGTGAAGGAAGCACGCCGGCTTCTCTCAGATTCAATTGTCGCTGTGGAGGCAAGAGATATAGTCCTTGACGAAGATGGATTCGGTGAAATGTCCGATAGCGTGAGACCTATCTTACCAAAGAGCTGGTGTCTTGAAACTGGAAGCGAAAGAAGTGATAACATTGATACGATGACCAACAAGGGCACATGTTACCCAGTTGTATTAGCAAAAAGAAATGCCGAAGTTGCAAATGGTCACAGCAAACCTCATTCTGACTTCACCGGAATCGCTACTGTATCTTTCGAGAAATTTCAACAGGTTCGTAACATGCTTGTGAAGTATATCAGACGACGTGAAAATGACATTTTGGTAGAGGAGGGGACCGGTGTGAGACAGTCAGATCTAGTGAAATGGTACATCAAAGAATTCGCGACTTCAGAAGGCATTTATGATCCCGATGACTTAATGAAGGAACACGCGCTGGTTCGCACCATCATTGGGCACCTTATTCGGAAGTCACGGACTCTGGTAGTTATTCAGAACACCGACATTGACCCGTCGGATGATCAATTAAACGAGGGAGCTGGTGGCAACGCTACTGCAGTAAGTGATTCCACTGAACAGCCACAAGCAGTCAACACACAAATACGAACCGTGTTGGACCGATTTATATCTGTCAACCCGAATTTCGTGTCTGAATACATTTGATTCGTGATGGTCTTGATAATTGCATCGGCACTATCATGAACGTGCGTGCTTATTGTAATTTTTTGTTATTGAGTTTCGTTCTGCAGATCAGAGAGTCAAAATTACTTTTCATGTGTTAAATAGTCTGAAGTAAAAGCAGGACATACGAAGCTAGCAAGATAGATACGTATGTACGTATGTACTTCCTATAATATACGAAGGTATATGTACTTCCGGAAGTGCGTGTACCTTCGATCCGTTCGTATGCATCTACTCACTGTACGTATGTATACGTATGTTTAGTATCGCATGTAGCACCTTCGAAGGTACGAAATAAAGTACTTTTTTCTACTTTATTTCGTACTTTCGTACTTTATTTGTACTTTCGAAAGTACTTTCGAAAGTACTTCCGTACGTGTAGTCAGCTGTACATACACGTACACAAAACGAAGCTTGCTTGTCTTCTTTTTATTAGCTAGGGCTACAGGTACTACATGTAGCCCTAGATAAGTTACAGTAACAACTTACTGTAGAGTACTTTGCCAAAGAAAAACTTGGTCTGAAAGGAGTTCAAATACAATAAAGCAAACCTAGTCTCGAGGGCGAAAGTGCAGAGTATCACGGAAATGCAGTTCTAGTCATCCAGCCTCCTTCCTTGTAAACTAGGTTTCCCTTGTAAAATCTCAGAGAACAAAATTATAAAACACTAGTGACTGTGAGCTTGAGGTGATCGTCCACTCAGCAAAAGCTGCCTGGTGCTGCAACAAAAGTGGACAACGAATCTGGGTTCCAATCATCTGGCTTTCCACCAGCATCAAGGTATGCCCGATATGCTACGTGTTGTGCGCGAAGTATCTCAGAATCAAGCTGAGTTCTGCGGGAGATTTCATTTATTTCAGCTTGGTTTGACACTTTCTGACTATTTTCCTCGAGTTCAAACACCTGCGGCATTATTGTCCTGCTTTTCGAAAATGGCCTAGCCCCACGGATTTCGTAGTCTTCCTCAACAGAGTCAGGATTCTCATCGTGCATCATTTTCACATCCTGTAATGCGTGTTTAGTGCTTGATTGGGTGCTTACATTATTCAAATGAGCTTCATATTGAGCTTCCGTGTCAGGATAATCCTGAGTGTGAAGACTATTTTGATAAGGAAAATTCTGTCCTCGAGTGGTTTGCAAGTATGCATACTGTCGTCTTTCGTTATCATGCCATGAAGGTGTCCTCGTATTCGCGCGCTCGCTCGCGTCAACAATCACATCCTCTCTCTCTCTTTTCACCCGGTGAATGGCAGTGGGGTTAGGGTCATCATTAGCCCAGCGTACGGTGAGAGACTCCTTACCCCCAAAGAGGTTCTGCCCCATCATTGCTTCTTTTGCAAACTCGGCCGATACTATGAACTTATAGCGTACAAAGCTTATGCATTTTGAAGGCACCACGTGGATGTCTTCTACAGGACCCCACTCACCAAAGGATTTTGATATTAATTGGCGAAGCCGTTGGCCACCCCATTCACCTGCACCACCAAAATATACGAATAGAGTTCGGCATTGACGCATGTGGCTCCCAGTTCCACCATTATCCTCTCGCTCTAATCGGTGCTTTTCGCGACCAAAAATATCATACAATGCAGGCTTTGCTGCTTCGTGAAAACCAGTGGGAAGATGATGGAGATACAAACACTCGTAACCTTTCACACAGCGTCCCCGTGCAAAGTGAAGACAGAAATGCTGCTGCTTGGAAATCGATCCTTTAGTACGACCAGAATCCGTGCGTGAGTTGCAACGCGAGAGCGCGGTTGCCTGAGTGTTACTTCTATTTTCATTGGTGTACTTACTGCGATGCCTGAAAAAAAAGATCAGCCACTCGCAAGAAAAGAGCTTTAAATATATTTCACGACCGCAAGTTTCGTTCATTACTCGGCCAGAGGTCGCATGATATCGAATCCTCAGGTTGAGACTGCAATTCGAGAACGAGAGAGAAGTCAGTAGAAGGAGCAGACACCATGGAAATAAAGTGTTGCCGACCTGGGGTATCGCGCGTCGCTCGAGTGCGCGTTCGACAGCTTCAGTTGTCCACATAAACGTCGCGCCGCGGACTTCCCTTCCATTTGACAACGAATCAGATTCTGGACGCATCGATCAAGGTCGAGAACCCCTATTCTTTGTCACGAAGAAAACTGCCGCGCGCTAAAGTCGCTGGCTTGGTGTCGTGTTCCTCTTGTTTGCTATCGCACCTTCCACTAGACCACTACCTCCTTCCACTGATACCTTCGGGAAGGTGCATGCACCTTTTACGAAACTACGAAGGTACCTTCCGTACATTGTATTAGAATGTACACGTACACGTACACGTACAGTACTAGCTAGTACTGTACTAGCTAAGTTGTTAGTCAACGCGTTATTATTATTATTATTTCATGCTTCCGGAAGTACGTGTACACGTACAGTAGTTGTACACGTGTACAACGTACTTTATTTATTTATTAACTATTGTATGTAGTACGAAAGTACGTACGTACCTTCGAAGGTACTTAAGTACTTTCGTACGAACGAAAGTACTTTCGTACGTACATACGAAAGTAAGTTTTACATACTTTCGTATGATACGAAATAATAAATAAAGTACGAAAGTACTTTTGTTATGATCTCGCATCATACGTACTCCATGTACTACCTTATCAGCATACGACGTACTGCAGCTACTTACCTCCTAATCAAGTCGATAACGCCTATGGAGCGTTTTCCCCTTTAAGACCTTGTTTCTCTTCACTTCTGCTCAGAGTTCTTGTGATGTGTGTGTAATATTGATTAACCACAGCACTGGCGTGTAGGGTTGATTCGCTCATCCTCCGCCACAGCTTGTGTCCTCTAACGGTTGTAGGGTTGATTCGCTCATCCCCCGTACTGATTGGATACAGGTTGCTGTTACTCTCACTCAAAGCGTTCCGAGACTGTCTTGTCAGTTTCGTCACTTCGTTACCTCCTGC
>MDSW01154822.1_pt1 | contig 11410 bp, 3 predicted proteins | sample 811171 | NCBI WGS metagenome assembly MDSW01 (sample SAMN05326641, study PRJNA326480) | marine metagenome | isolation source: seawater | place: Atlantic Ocean: North West | collected 2012
ATAGCGACGCCTTGGTAAGGCGTAGGTCGCGAGTTCAATTCTCGCCAGTGGCTCTTTTTTACAGACCCATAGGGTCTGACGTATGCCCGAAGGTCTTTCTAACGTCCAAGTATCGCAGACTCCGTAGGAGTCTACCGCATGTCAAGCAACCGAAAAGTAGTGCTGAGCGTTTTTTTGACATTGATGATGGCAACTTTGCCTTGGGCTGCTGCTGATTTGAGCAACTGGGTGGGGCCTCCACAAATCGCATCGAGTGGCCAAGACGTTGAAGTCGATGGGTGGAATGTTCCGAGCAATGCTACCATCCTTGATGGATGGCTCACTGCAGAGGACAAGATGGTCGATGCAGGAAATGGAACCGAATGGCGTACAGACACCTCGCGCAACTTCTCCGTGGGGCAGTATATTGACGCCACGATGCATCACTTTGATGGTCGTCTTTCAATCGAACCGGACGACGCAGTAAGTGAAATTGATTCATTTGTTGGTGTTGCAACCCTGCAGTTCGAACATTCAACCATCCAGGAATCAGGAAACACATCGATATGGGAGCCCGGGATCCCGAGTTTGGTCAATGGTACACAAGTTGGAAGCACCATGCAGATGCCCTATGGGGACCAGCCTGCAAACGCACATGGTGGGACTTTAGTTGCTGCAACCCTGATGAATAGCAGTGTTCCGGCAGGTATTGATGCAAGTTTCGAAGCGGGCATTCCAATCCCTTCTCCTGTCAACCATTTCAATTTGACATTTTGGCACTGGCAGCATAGCAATGCCAATGATGGCATGTGGTTAGAATACAAGTTGGATAATGGGCCCTGGACCTGGGTGGCTCCTTCAGGAGGGTACAATTCCAACATTACGCTAAATTCTTCGGCCACTCCTGCAGGTACGCCGAATAATAGTACCACTTTCCCCGTTTGGACCAGTGTCAATGCAACTGGATGGATTCAAGAGTTGGTGAATCTCGACAATTTACCCAACATCAATACCTCGGTAAACATCAATTTCCGATGGAGAATCGTCACCGATGCAAATAGTTCAGCCAGTCCCGGTTGGTTCGTCGATGATATTGGGCTCACTAACGTGGGTGGTTCGACCGGATATTGGCATCATGGATGCTATACTGCGACTGCAACCACCTGTTCATACAGTAACAACGCACACGGTCAACTTTCAGGCACAGTAGATCTGACAAATGCAGGTGCAGGTTCCGAAATTCAAATCCGATTGGAATGGGATTTAGAAGGTTCAAGTTATGACAACTTCTGCGTCGAATTGTCATCCAATGGGAATTCTTGGACAGATATATCATCTTCAACTACAGCAACTTCTACGATGTGTCGTTCTCGTACCGGTTCTATACCTGGGAATGGATATTCGATGCCCAATGGGACGACCTACAATGATGAGACCAACGGGTTCGTGAACTTGGAATTGGCCATCCCTTCGTCATTCCAAAATAGTGGTTCAACACAAATTCGAATCGTTGTTCAAACAGATAGTTCAGTCACTGGCGGATATCCATATGATGCTCAAGAAGGTTTGACACTCGACCGCATTACAGTTGTGGCAGGTAATGGTTCGATTCTCGATGATGACCCCTTAACAAATTCCACAACGATGGCGGCCAGCACAATGCCCGGAGCCACCATTCAAGATTGGGCATACATTTCGATTGGAGCAGGGGCATTTGCTGGAACATACGGCTTTGAGGATAGCACAGCAACCGCACCCACACCTATGGCTCCCGGTTGGCGTGCTACAGGGGATTGGGAATATGGCGCTCTGCAAACAAGTACGCTCGGTCCAATCAGTTTCCCATCAGGACCCTTTGGGATGGGTACGTATCTTGATGGTGGTGCCAATGATGGCTCTATTGACCACCTCTATTCTCCACCTTACACCATTCCAGCAGGCGCAAGTGCTCGTCTCACATTTGAACATTGGATGTGTGCATACAATGGCTATGCGGGTGGGGCAGTTTTCATTTCCACGGATAACAGTTCGTGGACGCATTTTGATCCGGGCAACAACTGGTATGACAATACAGGGTATACATGGGGTTCTGGTACATTATCGAGCGTAGGAATTTTTGATGGTTCAAACATCCAATCTACCAGTTATCCGTATTGTCAAGGTCCTCGAAACTTGTGGGAGACTAAAGTCGCTGACTTAACGTCGTATTCAGGCCAAACTGTTTGGTTCAGATTCACGTACGAACCCTATTCATCTTCATTCTATGAGCATGAAGGTTGGTACATTGATGACGTAGGCCTTGAAGTGGATTATTTCTACGACGAAGGGAATTGGATTTCTGATCTTATTCAAGTTGATGATTTAGGTGCAGGATTCATTGATGTCGATGGCATGATCGCCGAAGACACTTGGGCGACAGCATCCATTCTCGATAGTTCTGGGAATGTCATCGCAGGTTTCTACAATCTTTCATTCCCGGTTTCCCTACACGGTCTAGACAAAGATGCCCATCAGAGTATTCGTGTCCAAATCAATATGGGTACCGACAATCCATTCCTGACACCAATCATTGAGGCCGTTCATGTCGGTTCGATTCGGCTGCTGGATGCCCGTGGTACAGGCAATGGCTGGGATGTCGCCTCAGGTCTGGATTTGTGGAATGGAAACTTAACCAACAATGGCTCAGCTGTTCAACAAATTCACGGTGACTTCGTGCACTCAAGTCGCCCAATCACATCCGTTGATTTCAGCGGACTTGGTTCACAAGTGACCGTTAGAGCAATCGATTCTTCCGGCGCTGTCATCGGTAATACTGGTTTGTCGGGAACAGTCACTTTTGCTGAACCTCAACCTGGATTTGGTGTTCAAATCAATGTCAACCCTGGAGGGCGGATTTCCTCGCTTTGGGCTGAGGGAGAATTCGGTCAACCAGCGGTAAATCCAGAGGCGGATGTGACCAGCGATGGTACGATCGATTGGAGCTTCTCAGAAGGCAGTGCATTCGGTTCACATGGTTGGCAGCAAATGCTCTACCAGACTACCTCATCTACGACAACGATTACACATGTGCAGGACACTGCATCCAATGGGATTGGTACTGATTCATCAACAGGTGCAATCATTTCTGTACTTGTACCTGAATCAGCCACAGTTCGGTCTACGACCATTACACTCGATGTAACATCTCCAACTGGGGCTTCTGTCGACCTCACAATCGGTTCATCAAATGCTCAGACGTTTGCCACTGGTTTACACACAGTCTGCCTCGCACCGGCGATGTTGGCACACATGAACATGGTTCAACCCTCCTACACCGATTCACAAACAGGTCGTCAGTGGCGTGTCGTCGAATTCGATTTCGATACGACTGGATACGCGCTCCTCGATGTCACAGCCATCACAGTCGGTTATTCGATACTAGAGAATGTGACAGGGCTGACCCCACAAATGGTCGATTTCCACCGCGTTGAAATTGCCACAGCTGGTGAGAGTGTCGACATTCCAATGACGTACAACGCCGACGCAGGTGCAGTCATCTTTGACGGTGGTATCCATCATGAGTTGATGATTACCAATTATCCATTCACGGTACCAGCGACCCTGTATCCTAATGGTAACGTGGTCGAAATTACAACCCAACATCGACACTTGTATGACAACGATGACATTGCCAAGATTACCTTAACCGGTATAGCCAGTGATGGGAATACAATTGAGGTTGAAGTTGCAACCCCGGCGACAAATCCCGTGTTCACTCAATCCTCTGGTTCTCTTGTTTTACCGGTGGAATCTGATTGTAGTGTCAGTGAAAGTACTGGGCTACTGGAAGTCAAGTGGCGTTTCCTTGTTTCTTGGACATGGGATGATGTCGCACAAATCGATTGGTCTGTGCTGAGTCAGAACATTACCGGTGAAGCAATTGCTCCCGCAGTTGCCCAATCGGGTGGCACAGGCAGCCAAGCCGTGGAAAACGATCTCGAGGTTAGTGGATTCGAAGTCTTTGACCAACAGGGACGACATCTTTCGAACCAGTTTTCCCCAGATTACCCATTCCATAGTCAAAGTGGAAATGATGTTACTGTGATGGGTACAGTAAGGTTCCAGAATACCATTGACTTACGCCCACAGCAGAGTGACTTTGCCATCATAGTCAATGTTTCAGGAAATGAAATTCCAATCTCTGCCGATGGAGATGGAACATTCTCTGGAAATACGGTGATTGAATCTGCACAATCCCACACTCTATCTCCACGTATTGGGCGAGTTGGTCCGATTACGGGGGCAACCGGGGCGAATGATTCGACCATCAGCCCACCAATGGTGACCGTGTTAGTCGATGACGAACCCCCTGTTGCATCGAACTTCTTGGTCTCAACTTCCGTTGGCCAAATCGACGCAAATGGTTACGTTTGGGACCCAATCAATCCACTTACAGTGTACATTACCGTTTCAGATGAACAAGACCGCGGAGAGGATGTCAAGTTGCACTATTGGCGGGAAGGAATTGATGATTCCAACCTTGATGGTATTCCCCAGGCAGACGAATATCAAAATCAAACAGCACTACTATACCCCTTGCGAAGTGGCTCGCAGCAAGTGACCTTTTCCAATATTCAAGTGGCAGGAAATGGATTCAATGGCAAAGTCAGTTTGTGGCTTGAAGGAACTGACTGGGCCGGTAATCACTACCAGGATGGAGGCACAGGCGGAGCGCCAGGATTCGCTTCAGATTGGGCAACGCTGCAAACAGCAGAAAACACCGAAACAACACTACTCAACACAGGATTCGCATTGGATACTTGGGACGAGTACATTTTGGCTGGTCAAACACATACGATCTCAGTGGTTGTCCAAGATGCGAACGGAGTACAAACATTGGACGATATCGCTGTTTATCTCGCTGGCCAGACAAATGCTCCATTGGGCCAGTTCCACTACGATCCTCGTGATGATATCTTAACTACAGTATCAGGCAGTCATGTGGAGCCCATCGCTGCTACCGTCACTCCTTTGTCTGCAGACAGTTCACGAGTCGATATCACGTTCAGTATGGACTGGGAAACACCAACGTCAGAGGGCTGGTATGTTCCGGGTGTAACGGTTACTGACGACACATCCATTGTTGCCAATCTGAATAACTTAAACGCACTTCGCTGGAAACTCGACAATGTGTTGATTGCAACAGCAACGGATTTGGTCGACTTGACTCCACCATTCTCAGATGGTGATGGTACATTCATTAGTGTCCAAGAAGGTGATGAAATCGCCGTTGAAGGTACAGTATTGTACGGCGCAACTTCAATGCCGATAGTTGAACCAAGCGAAGGGTTGACTGTAATTGCTCAACTATTGTTCGGTAGTACGGTTGTGTACCAAGAAGTCACCGTACAAGATGGTGGCACCTTTAGCGCACCGTTGGTTCTACCCGATCGCACTCCACCTGTCCAAGAACTCCCGATTGAGTTACTGGTTCTCAATGTCCCAGGCCAAGGGACCTCAGTATCAAATTATGATTCAGTCTTAGTTGTCGATAGCACGGCCCCGCAGGTTGTCTTTGACCAGTTCATCTTCCCGACATCATCGTTGTTGCGCTTAGAGAGTGACCGACTCGAAAATGTCGCAATTGACATCCAAATCGAGGATTCTGGTGGCATGCCGCATGACAATGTTACCGTGTTTTGGGACTTTTATCGAAATGGCCTTCCACGATTAGGTGCCGGTGGCACAGGTCAATTGGTCTATGTTGGTACAACCAATTCATTGTATCATTTCAGTGCAAATCTAGATTTGCGGCCCGCTGATGGTAACAAATTGCTAGAGGGTGATCAGATTGTATTCTGGTTTGAGGCCACTGATTTAGCAGGTAATTCTCTACAAGGCGATGGTACCGAAGATAGCCCTCGTGTTCCGCTTTTGGAAATCATCGAATTCGTTCCAGTGTTGAAGTCTTGGTCGATAGAACCGCTTGTGCCTGAATTTGGCGAATCAGTAATCATTCGTGCGAGCTTTGAAAATCAGGGAATTCGTTCAGGTAGCATCAATGTCACGTTAGTGGAAAATATCGAGGATTCTTGGCATATTCACGATTCAATCATCATTCAGTTAACCTCGCTTGATTCAGATGAAAGTGCTACCTTTGAATGGGAAGCGTGGAAATCAGGTGCAGCAGAATTGTACATCTATATTGATGGTGATTTAGATAATCGTACAGCGGTTGAAGAGTTCATGGTTGCAGGGGCTCCCGAATCAGGAGGTGTCGCCTCTACCACGGTCCTGCTAATCGCTGTCGTTGGATTACTGGTAATCATTGTAATCGCATTGTTAGGCGTGATTATTTTCCGCAAACCCAGTGAATCGATGGGTGAATATGGAGAAGAAGCTTGGGAAGATGAAGTCGAGGAAGCCTTTGGGATGACCATCAACAACGTGCGACTTGATTATGAAGACGATACCCTTTGGAACACCGTTTCAAGATACGGCATTTACGACAAGGATGCTTTCCTTGCACATGCGCAACAATATGACCGCGACCGGGACGGTTTCCTTGATGCAGATGAATTGAACCGTGCAGCGCAAGATTTCACATCAATGATGTCACAGTCCACCGCGTCTGCTGAACCCGAGTACCCGTTCGATTACAATAATGAGACAGTGGCACACATCATCGACTCATATCAGATTCACGACAAGGAATCATTCCTGCATTTCGCCAATGCATATGACGAAGATCGGAATGGGTATCTAAAGCACAGTGAATTGAGTCGTGCCGCATCCGATTATGTTGAGTCGGGTCGCAATACACCACCTCCGGAAGTCACGGCTCCAAACCCTCGTTTGTTGGCGGTCGCTGAAGTTGTGGCAGCATTGCCAGGGGGGACCGAAGAACATGTCAATACCTGGATGGACAAAGGATGGACTGCTCAGCAGATTATTGAGCACCATACTGTTCCAGTTGCGCCAGCAGCACCTGCGGGATATGGCAGCGATTTCGCGCCAGTAGGATTACAAGAAGAAGTTCAAACTGAACCCGTTGATGTAAATATTCTACAGTCCGTTGTTGTAAATGAGATCGAGCCCGAGGCTGAAGTTACGGAGTCACTTCCAACAGAAGCACAGCTGAAGCGATTGAAAAAATCTGAACTCGTTGAACTGGCTGAATTGCAAGGAGTGGATTCCAGCGGCACCAAGGCGGATATCATTTTGCGATTGGTACGCTGAAACGGTTTCGGATTTTTTAGAAAATGTTTCGAAACGGTTTCCGAAACTGAACAAAATCGTTTCCTTTATAGACCGGTTTCGCAAGATGTGCTTTCTGAGGAAGAAATTCCTCAAGATGGGATGGGAACCATGACAACAACTGAAGAACGTAGAATGACAATTGCAAAAGAAATGGCTAGTTTACAATGCGAGGTGGAAGATCTTCGCAAACTTGTCAACACATTGTTGACAATCATCATGGAAGAAGCCGATGGCGTGCAATCTGGTGCGGCACCAATGCCACCAGGTGCGCCTCGCGCTGGAATTTCGATGTAAGCATCAACCCTTGATGACACAGAACGGCCTCATCCTTGCAACGGGCCGAGCCAAATCGGCCTCAGTCGTCAAACGAATGACTTCATCCACATCTTTGTATGCATCCGGCGCCTCTTCCGATAACACGTTCGGTGTATTAGCATAAATCGCGATTCCATTTGCGGCCAATTCAGCCTGTAACGCCTGACTGTCAATTTTACGACGGGCTTCACTACGCGACATTTTTCTTCCAGCACCGTGACAAGAGGATGCAAATGCGTTGTTCGTACCTGCAGTGGGTCCCGCCAGCACGTAGGAAGCAGTCCCCATATCACCTGGGACCAGTACAGGTTGACCAATTCCACTGAACTTCGCGGCCAATTCACCGTGGTCACCCCCAAGTGCTCTAGTAGCACCTTTTCGATGTACACAACAATTGCAATTAGTCCCGTGGATGACGTGTTGCTCAACCTTTGCGATGTTGTGGGATACATCATAGATCACTTCCAATTCTCCATCCGTACCCAAGTGGGCCCGCAATGCATCTCTCAATCGCTGTGTCAATGCACCTCGATTCGCGAATGCGTAATTTCCAGCTGCCTGCATCGCCTCGAAGTATGCCTGCCCCTCCTTGGAGTGAAAGGGTGCCGAGGCCAGCTGACGGTCAGGCAATGTGATGCCCCACTTCTCAGCGTACCAACCTGATCCAGTTTTCTTGTACTGCCGCTCTAAGGCATCAACATGATCGGAGCAAACTTGGTGACCCAAACCGCGAGAACCTGTATGGATCATGGCTGTGACCTGCCCCTTTCTCAACCCAAACGCTTCGGCGGCTTCCGGGTCTAGAATTTGATCAACTACCTGCAATTCGAGGAAATGGTTTCCTGATCCGAGTGTTCCGAGTGCCAATTCACCACGTTTCATTGCACGTTCAGACAATGTGCGCTCTTGCCCTTCCAGTAATCCATTGGATTCCATCGTGGCTAAATCAACTTCGTATCCAAGGCCGAGTTCAACTGCTGCTTTGGCACCTTCACTCAGAATTGACTCCATCTGTGCAGATGTCAATTCTACACCACCCTTTCCAGATGGTCCGGCTGGGATTCTTCCTTTCAATCTGCGTCCAAGTTTTTTCATATCCTTCAGATCACCTAACTCCAAATTCAGTGCACATAATCTGACACCACAGTTGATGTCAAATCCGACACCTCCTGGGGATATAACACCCCCATTATCGATGTCAGTAGCCACTACGCCACCAATTGGGAAACCGTATCCAAAGTGGAAATCTGCCATGGCCCATGCGTTGCCAACAATACCTGGGAGTGAGGCAGTGTTGGCCAACTGACCAGGAGACTGATCGGTGTGTTCCGCCAGATGCTTAGCATCGGAAACCAACATTGCATCGACCCGCATCGCACCGTGTTTCTTGATGCGATGTAATCCCGAGCCAATCGACTCGATGTGATTCTCCCAATCTTCGCTCACACCCTCGGCTGTCGGCTCTGTTTGAAGTCGCTTTCGGCTACGGCACCCTATGGGTGCCGGCCGACTCCTTCATGAACGACCATCAATTCGGACGGTTGAGGATGCCCATGGCTTTCGGAGACATTGACATCCCATATTTCCACGAACAGGGGTTCGTACGCAAGGTTTGCGAGGTCACCAATCTATGGTTTTGGACACGAGATCCTTCTCGTGAAACCTCAGGGGACACCACGGAAGATGAGTACACTTTCATCGGGGCCCCAATTATTTCGGGTTACAATCAACGTGGAAAGGCACTGAAGGATGCAATGCGAGAAACCTTTCTGTCCTACTTTGAGGAGCATTCGCATAGTCGAATCGACCCCTATCCAGTCATTGCCCGCTGGAGAGACGATATCCATCTGACCATTGCTTCGATTGCGGATTTCCAACCACATGTGACGGGTGGGGTCGCACCACCTCCTGCCAATCCATTGACAATTTCTCAACCCTGTATCCGTCTAACCGATGTTGCTGCTGTGGGCCGTTCGGGTCGCCATTTGACGACGTTTGAGATGATGGCTCACCATTGCTTCAATCGTCCTGATGATGGCGATGTCAAATATTGGGTTGAGGAATGCATTCGATTCTGTGATGACCTGTTTACACAACGTCTTGGAATTGACCCCATGCAAATCACCTATGTAGAGAATCCTTGGTCAGGCGGAGGTAATGCAGGCCCGGCCGTTGAGGTCATCGTTGGGGGTTTGGAATTGGCCACTTTGGTGTTCATGAATCTCGAAGAGCGAGTAGATGGTGATGTCGAAATCAAGGGGATTCGTTACGGAGAGATGCCCTTACAAATCATCGATACAGGATATGGATTGGAGCGATTCTGCTGGGCTGCAGCAGGTACCCCCACCATCTACGAAGCGATTTATCCAGAAACCGTTGAATGGCTTCAGAAAGAGTCGGATTTCCAATCAAGACTTGCTCAATTGGGCGATATTGACATTGATGCTCTGCTGTCAGAACTTTCTCGATTGGCAGGTATTCTCAATATCGATGTAGGCACCGATGTCGAATCGCTTTACAATCGGCTGTCCGAGCGTCTTCAAGACCGCGGAATTGTGGTATCAGTCGAACAATTGAAACTCGTCACAGAGCCTCTTTCGTCAATCTACGCCATTCCCGACCATATGCATGCACTGTGCAACATGCTCGGGGATGCCTTGGTCCCATCGAATGCGAAGGCCGGCTATCTTGCACGGATGTTAGCACGCCGAGTGTGTCGAATGAAGGATGATTTGGGACTTGAGATGACTCTAGCAGATCTCGGCGCACACCACATGGATGTGAATCTAGACATCAGTGGATTCAGCCAAACTAGAAAGGGGATTCTGACCATTCTTGATTTAGAAGAGCAGCGCTATCATGAAATGTTGAGGAAAGGGGAAGCTGCGGTCAATACCGCACTGGCAAAGTTGCCTAAGGATGCCAATGAAGCACCTGACGAAATCTTGTTCCGGTTGGCAGAAGAACGCGGTCTACAACCAGACATGGTGGCAAGTATCTCCCATCGGCTAGGCTGGAAGAATTTGGCAATCCGCGTTGGATTCGCAGCCGATATGGCTGAACGAAACGCTCAGCAAACCAAGGCTGCAGCCAAATCCAAAGTGAAGTCAAAGTTGGTGAGCGGCGATTGGCCCGCCACAATTCGCAGTTACTATGCAGATACGGCCCAAACTCAATTTGAAGCTACAGTATTACACTGTGAGCCGATTGATGCTTCCTCACTGAACTTGTCGAGCGAAGTGATGGGAGTCCCCACACATGCAGTAGTTCTTGATCATACATTGTTTTATCCAGAGGGTGGTGGTCAACTCGGTGACTTCGGAACACTAGGTGGTGCCCAAGTGCTGGATACACATGTTGAAGGCGACTTGATTCTGCATCTCACCGATCGAGAAATTTCCGGCTCTGTTCAAGGCAATATCAGTTGGGAGCGACGAAAGCAATTGATGGATCATCATACCTCCGTTCACATTGTGGGCGGTAGCGCACGAGCGCTATTGGGACCACACATCTGGCAGGCTGGTTCATCCAAGGGCGAGCGCTACGCTCGACTTGACGTCACACATTTCCAGCGGTTGACACGCGACGATTTAGACGCGATTGAGGATCATGCGAACAACATCATTGCTCAAAACCCTAAGGTGGAAAAAATGGTGTTAGACCGCGCGGAAGCAGACGCTCAATTTGGATTCGAATTGTATCAAGGTGGTGCGCCCAAACACAAACAGATTCGGGTCATCAAAATCGCTAATCACGATGTCCAAGCTTGCGGAGGTACGCATCACGACCAAACCGCAGAAATTGGGGAGGTCCGCATCATTCGCAGCAGTCAAGTCCAAGACGGGGTGGAGCGACTGCAAATCGTGGCCGGAGAAAC